>Ga0210408_10001051_pt1 | contig 30462 bp, 30 predicted proteins | sample IncBWH4MmetaG_FD_155471 | JGI IMG/M metagenome (GOLD analysis project Ga0210408, IMG submission 155471) | Forest soil microbial communities from Barre Woods Harvard Forest LTER site, Petersham, Massachusetts, United States - Inc-BW-H-4-M | ecosystem: Environmental > Terrestrial > Soil >... | reverse complement strand
TTTTGCCTCGCCGGCTGCCGCGGGCATCAAGTCGGTGCCTAGAAAATTGATCTTGGTGGCCCCACTGCGGTGTCTGTAGCTCACCGCACGTGTCGTACGGCTGACTACGTTTACTCGGTAAGTTGGCGTCTGATGGTTTTCAGATGTGACTACGGTTTGCGCCTGAGCCAGCGACGATGCGCCCAGACTAACGAACACGGCTAGCAACACTGCAGAAATCTTCACAGAGAGTCTCCTTGAGGAACTGGAAAGACCGGAGTATCAATCATTCTGGTTGCCAATACTGTCCGTTATTGCACGGTTTGCGAGACTCATCGAATTGGGGTGGGCCTTCGGCTGCGGTGATGTCCTGCGAAGTTCGGACTGGAGAGCCGGATCGAGCACCTCCCCAACTCCTGAAATTGTGGTTACCGGACACGTCAATCACCAGGACGACGAATGTCTGGTGATGGGAGGTGCTCTTCCACACCGGGCCGCGAATTATTGCGGTTGTGTTCCGAAAGGAACATACATTACGGAACTCGTGCTCCAAAATGGTTCATCGGGAATCTGAATCCAAGACTCTTGGGTTCACGGAGGAGGCTGCAATGTTTGGATACGGACTGATCGGAACTCTAGTGGTCATCGTTTTGGTTATTTGGATCATACGCGCTTTGTAGTGCGATCGCATCGGCCAGCCGGGCAGTCGAGCTCTTCAGAGACACGGCTTTAAGTCCTGACAAACGTTCAAATCGGACAAGTGGAAGCACCCCTGACGGCCCCGCACTCTAGACTCAGAAAACTTGGCTGGAAATGCGAGTGTACCTTCGGTGCGGGTACCGCTCAGCGCGGGTGCGTGGTGAGGCCGGTCCGTTTTCACATCTTCTCCTAATGCCAGATGCCGGGAGTTTTGTGCAGCACGCGGTAGCCGAGCTGGTTCGCCAGCATAAAAATCTGGCCGCGATGATGGGCCCCGTGCGCGAACATGTAGGCGAACATGGTCCCTCCGGCGGGCCACACTTGCGACCAACTGCCGCGAGAAAACTTTCGAACGCGGCGATTGGGCGACGCCGACAGAGCATCCGACAGCATTGCGCAGGCACTGCGCCACGCTCGTCGGTCGAGACTTGCGTGGATGACCTGGTTCATGGCGTAGTTGCTCGCGTAGGTTTCAAGCAGGCTGTCGCGAATTTCGCGCCGCGCCACGTAGGATTCCAGTGCCGCGGTGGATCCGCCAATGTGCCGTGAATTTCGTTCTGGATTCCTGGCGTTCATGGGCGCGTGATTACCCCGCCGGGCGCTGCCTGTATCCCATGCCGGGAAAAATGTCGAACACATAGTCGTGCGCGGCCAGGACCGACTTTTCCAGCTTGCCGGCTTCGATGCGCTGAACGATTTCCTGGCGCGACAGATCGAAGATGGCCGACAGAGTTTGCGCGCGCCGTTGCGCATCTGCTTGCCCGACGACGAACAGCACTCGGGCGCTGTGCTGGATGTAGCGCGGCGAAAGCAGTTGGCGCCTCAAAAGTTCCATGGTGATGGACGCCTTGGAACGGTCAAAGCGGCCGGGATCGCCGCGGCGGTCGAGCTCGGCAAAAAATTCCGCTGTCCATTCGTCGTGGTACTGCAAAACTTTTTCGAACAGCTCTTTGGTCAAGCGCGTCCCGGCCTTCACGGCGGTGGCGTTCACCGACGGCACCACGCCATCTTCAGTAAGTGCCGGGCGTTTCAAGTAGCCGTCTTTGGTGATGGCGGCCTGGTGATGGAGCAGGCTCCACAGCCACGACACGTTGATACGATAGGTGGCCAGGTCGTTCATGAACCGCAGCATCAGTTCATAATCATCGATGGCCGCGGCGAAGTTGCCGTTGAGAATCTGGAACCCATAATTCGCAGACATGTAGAAAGCGTGCTGCACGTGTTCGATGGTGACGTCGCCCTGGGGTATGGCGTAGATGGAATCCCAAAGTTCCTGGGAGAAGATTTTTTCCGGCGTGGCAACCATGTCCGCGGTGACGACCCACGGAGTGATTTTTCCTTGCGCGTTCAATAGCCCGCGAGATTGCAGCACTTGGCGCTCGGCGTCACTCAGACCGCTGGTTACCGTGGGCACCGCTTTGCCTTTTACGTCCACGGTTTCGCGCGGCGCATCCAGGATTGCTTGCAGCTTGGTTACCGCCACTTGCAACGGCGCGTTGCCGGCAGCGACATACGCCGGTTCCGGGCTGGCCACCCAGCTTTGCCGATACGCGTCGTAGAGCCGGCCTTTCAAGCGGCGGGAGAGAATGTCGTCGAGCGCAGGCTCGAGACCTGCGGCGAGCGCGCCCTCGGGAATGAACATGAGGCCGAGCAAGCGTTCGCGCAGCTTGTCGATGGCAATAGCCCGGAGCGCCAGCGGATTGTATCGGGAGCGGCCGTAGGCATCGCCCTGTTGGTAGATCATCACCGCAGCCATTCCGCCGATGGGCGCGCCATTGTTGAGTTCGCCATTTTTCATGCCGGCCATGAGCATCATCAGCGCGTTGTAGCGCTGATAGGCGATCATGTTGGGCGAGGCCATGCCGACCAACTGTGGATCGGGGAAGACTCCCTTCGGGTCGTCCTTCCACATTTCGATGATGCTGCCCAGATAGTCCCAGCGGCCCACGTTGGTGCCCAGCAAGCGGCGCCGCAATACCCAGGCGATGGCCGGCAGGAAGCGCCCGGCGTTGCCTTCCTCATAGAGGACTTTTATTTTGAAGGTGCCCGCCGGGATTCCCATCATTCCTTCCAGGCGCGCCAGCAGTTTTTCCAGGATGAGGGCTTCTTCGGGAGTCTGAATTTTCGGAATGTAAAAATACACCCCGGTTCCGGCGTTCCGTAGCGCTTCGTAGTTGTTCAGAATCCACAGCACGGTGATGGGAATCAATCCCGGCACCGGTTGACCATCGAGGCGGATGTGGTCGAACACCACGTGAATGCCCGGAGGACGGGCAAAGCGGATGGGCCATCGCGCTGGAGGCGTGGTGATTTTGTAAGAGCGCTTCTGGCCTTTCTTCGTGACTTCATACGGGCGGTCGGCCCAGCGGCCTTCCAGAATTTCTTTGGCGTTCTGCAACGCGGCAAAAATTCCCACCGGTTGCGTGGTGGGCGTGCCGTCCGGCTGAAAATGCGGCGGCGAGGCATCTTCAAAGTCCGGCATGTTCATGGGCGCGGGACTGTTCAGCGCATTGAAGGCCATGTCCAGCGGATGCCACGGCCCGGTCAATTCCAGGCCGGGATTCGCGAGCGGATGGGCATCCTTGGGGATGGGCACCTCTTCGTTCAGCCGCCAGCGAAATTCGGTGTCGCGGCCGAGAAGATTGTCAATCATGCCTTGGACGATCTGGCGAAATGTCCAGAATTTTCCGGAGACCGGATCCTCGAATTTGTCCTCCCACTTCGGCCAGGCGTATTTTTCGCGGACCGGCGCGGGCGATTCGAGGAGCAGCCGCCGTGCAGTGAGCGCCGCGGCGATCTCCGGACCCAGTTCCTGGGTGAGCGTGGCGATGGTCCGTTGGACGTTGACTTCGCGTCTGTTTATTATCTTGGTGCCGAAAAGGTCGGGAAACTTTTGGAGAATGTCCTCACGGATGGTGGCCTCGGCCATCGTCAACTCCTCGATTTCGGCGCAGAGGGCGCGCACGCAGAATAGAGCATTGTTGCCGGCGGGCGTCAAGCCCCGGGCAGGCCGGTACATGTGATGAGGCGAATCAAAGTCCTGGATGAGTTGGCCGGAACTGCCGGGCTTTCCTCCCGCAAGGCCGCTGATGCCGGAAAAGGGCGTTTTGTTTGTAAAGTAGTACCCCCCCGGGGGGCGGCTTTTTGTACCGGGTAGAAAAAATCATGTTGCTGACCGGGAAGGGTTTACGGCGAGTCCAGTTTGCGAGTGTGTACCGGGTAGAAATGCAGATTGGAGCCGGGGTAACCAGGTCGTCACTCTCCCAGGGAGGTGTCCCGTTGTAGCGATTAGAAAGTACCAGCGACGTTTGTTTTGTGGGGGTTACTGCGATTTCTATTCGCACAGTGTAGCGATTAGAAAAGCAGTGATTCGGCAGCTGTAACTCGTGATTCGTGACAAACGATCGGCGAGGCATTCTGTGACCAGTAGAAATTCTGATGCCCTTTGTTTTCAGGAACATGGAGAGAATTCTACTAACTGGATGTGTCGTGTAGGCGAAGCCAGTGGCTACCGGCGAGTGACCGGTGGCCAGGGGAGACAAAGGCAAAGCTTGAGCGCCCCTCGGCGCGTCCGCCGCGGCAGACTTGCTCGGGATCACAATCCTCACCGGATTGGGACCCCTCGACTGGGCTCGGGATCTGCGATAGAGGGGCCGAGAGCGCAGAGAAGCTTTCCCGATTTGGAACTGACTCCTGTTTGATTGGCCGCCACTAGCCATCCGAGAAATCCCTCGAGGTACTCTGGCAGGACGTAACGCAGCCGTCAATAGTACGGTGGGTTCAAAATTGGGGGTAGTGGGTCAAGGGCGTGGAGGTGGGAGCAAGAACCGTGAGAGTTAGAGGCAAAATACCCACCCTTCGAAACCCACCAGGGGCACCCTGAAATTCAAGTTCTGGGAGCTTCAACTTCAAAGGCTGGTCCACCCGCCCGGCGGACGGCGGGACCAAGGACGGGGAATCCGCCAGTTCAAATTCCAGGAAAACTAAATTTAGAGACTGGGCCACACGCGAGGCGGGATTTTAGTCCGTGCGTGGCGTGGCGCTGGCGAGCGCGAAAATCGAGCCGCCAAACAGCAGCGTGTCGGCAAAGTAGTTGATCCCTTCAATCTTGACCGCGGTGCTCGGGTCGGCCAGCGAAGCAATCAGGATCGGCCCATAGATGAACAACACCAGCAGCACAATCCAGGTACCGAGATAAGTTGCCGCTATGCGCGTCCTCTTGGCCAGCAGAATGTGCGCCCCGGCAACCAGAAGAATTGCGCCGGTCAAATAGCTTATGAGCAAGCGCCCGGGAATCCACTCAGGCATCAGTTTTTCGAGCGGGACTCCAGGGCGTCCCATTGGGTGCAGAAAATGCTCCACGCCATAAAATATGGCGGCGATGGCGATGATCACGCGGCCCACGGTGATGAGCTTGCTTCTGCCTGGCCAGCGCATGGCATTTCCCGCAAGAATCCAGCCGGCGCCCCCAAATGTCATTTCGCGTACGAGCAGCGTCCATCCAAACCTGTCTCTGGGGTTTTCGAGAGCACCGGGGATGTCCATCATGGCCACAAAAAGAAACATGGCAATGCCGAACAGCAGGCCGGACCAGCGCACCAGAATTCTTGTGGCCATGCTCAAAGACGCGGCCAGCAGCGCAAAGCCGAAGAAATAGGCCCAAAACAATGGCCACGGCATGTACGAGGGCACCATCGGCGCGAGGGATTCTGCGCTCGCGAGATGCAGGGCGCCGAAGACCGCCAAAGGGACGGCGAAACACAAATTGCTCAAGGCTACGATCTTGTCCAGGCCGGCGGCCCGCGCGATATCGGTCTTCGCAGCCCAAAGCGCAACAAAGAAAACCAGGATCCCGGCGGTGCACATCGCAACCACGGTGCGGGAGATTTCAAAGAATGTGGCGAGAATGATTGTGGGCATGTGCATGCCGGGTGTAAGCGCGCCTGCTCGATATGGGGCACGCTTGCCCGGTCAATACAGCTTCAGACTGTACAGCGAAGAGCAGGTGAGCATATTTTTATGTGAAGCCGGAGAGATCCCGGCATGAAGCGCTTCCTTATTTGCTTTTGTGCATCCCAGGATTAATTTCTCGCCGAGAAATCACGGGACATGGCGCAACAGGACACTCCGATTGGTAAAATGATGTGCTACCTCCCATGTCAGGCTATCCGACGAGCGAGTCAACTTATCGGCAGTTGGCCTATCCCTGCTGTGCCGTGAGTGCGCCCAGGACTACCAGCGTAGCGAGCGTCAATATGTGCAGGATCACATGCAGGGTATTCGGGCGGATGCCGTTGCGTTCCGGGAGGAATGTGTGCGTCGTCCGGAACATAGCCTGATAGCGCGCTGCGCGCTCTGACTCCGGGTGAAACAGGTATGGAATCCACCAGGCCTTCAGCTCGCCCACGAATAAAAGGCCGTAGCTGATCCAGAGCCACCAGAACAACCACGCCGGATAAACTCTGCCAAAGTGCATGGCGCTGGCGCCGAATCCGATGGCAAAGGGAGTAGAGCTGATTACCGTCCCGGCAATCAATTTGCGGACTGGGTAGGTCGCGCGAACAGCCTTCAGATCATTGAACCTTCCCAGAGGAATCCAATCGTGCAAGGCCAGGAACAGCACGTGGAAACATTGCAGTGCGAATAATGCGCCCGTCAGGATGGGATGCATGAGCACCGAGATTATACGGCACGGCTCGGTTTCTCCGTTTCTCTGAGATTTTTTCTGCAAGCCAGGTCACGATTCATGCGCTAATCGGGCAAGCGGAAGCACCTCTGACGGTCCCACAGTCAGTGCTCTGAGGGGTTGTCCAGAATTACCGCGCTTGATCCAGACTCGTGGCGCATCGCTGCCTCCTTGCCTCGCTGGCTCGGTTCCCTTACCCTACTACGGCGCAGAAAAACGACGGGCACACGACAGGGGAGAAAGTCGAATGGCAATTGAGAAAGTGGGAGTGGTGGGTTGTGGGCTGATGGGGTCGGGGATTGCGCAAGTGGCGGCGCAGGCGGGCTGCCAGGTGACCGTGCGCGAAGTGTCGCAGCAACTGGTCGACAAGGGACTGCAATCCATCGAGAAAAATCTCGGCCGCATGGTCGAGAAGGGAACCGTCACCGCCGCGGACCGCGACCTGATCCGCGGGCGGCTGCGCGGCACTACCAGCCTGGAAGACATGAAGGATTGCGATTTTGTGATCGAAGCCATCGTTGAACTGTTGCCGGCGAAAAAAGAGCTGTGGAGCGCGCTCGACAAGATTTGTTCGAAGCAGGCCATCTTTGCCAGCAACACTTCTTCGCTTTCGATTACCGAGATGTCCATGTTCACCCAGCGACCGGACCGGTTCCTGGGCATGCACTTTTTCAATCCCGTGCCGGTGATGAAGCTGGTGGAAGTGATCCGCACCATCGCGACGGACCCGAAGGTGTACGACGAAATCGTGGCCTTCGGCGGGAAGCTGGGGAAGACGGTGGTGCGCACCTGGGACCGCACCGGATTTATCGTCAACCGGCTGCTGGTGCCATATCTTCTCGATGCCGTGCGGGCGCTTGAGGAAGGCGTCGCGTCGGTCGAGGACATTGATAATTCCATGAAGCTCGGCTGCGGGCATCCCATGGGACCGCTGACGCTGCTCGATTTTGTAGGGCTCGACACGACTTATTACATCTCGAACATCATGTTCGACGAATTCAAGGAGAAGCGCTTCGCGTCGCCGCCCTTGCTGAAGCGCATGGTAATGGCCGGATGGAATGGCCGCAAGGCCGGGAAAGGATTCTATGATTACGCCGACCCGGCGAAACCGAAGGCGATGCGGCTGACCTGAAGATGGAAAATGGAAAAGGGAAAATTGAAGATGGCTTATGAAAATGTGCTGTACGAAGTGAAAGACCAGATCGCGCGCATCACCGTAAATCGCCCGAACGTCCTGAACGCGCTGAATCGCAAGACCGTCGAAGAATTGGGCGAAAGTCTCGACTCCGCGCGGCAGGATGAATCCGTGCGCGTGTTGATAATTACAGGCGCGGGCGAAAAAGGTTTTGTTGCCGGGGCGGACATCAACGAGTTGGCAAAGCGCACGCCTCTCGATGCTCCGGATTTCGCGCGCTTCGGCCAGGGCGTGCTGCATCGCCTGGAGACCATGGGCAAGCCTTCCATCGCCGCCATCAACGGATTTGCGCTGGGCGGCGGCTGCGAACTGGCGCTGGCTTGCACCCTGCGCATCGCATCGAAAAACGCGAAGCTGGGGCAGCCCGAAGTGAAGCTGGGAATTCTGCCCGGTTACGGCGGAACGCAGCGGCTGCCGCGGTTGTGCGGCAAGGGCGTGGCGCATGAAATGATCTTGACCGGCGAAATGATCACCGCGGATGAGGCGTTGCGCGTGGGCCTGGTGAATCGCGTGGTGGAACCGGCGGAACTGCTGCCGACGGCGGAAGCCATCGCCAAAAAAATTATCGCCAATGCTCCGCTGGCGGTGAAGTACGCCATGGAAGCGGTGGAGCACGGCATGGAGATGACGCAGGAGGAAGGGCTGTATCTGGAAGCGACGCTGTTCGGGCTGTGCTGCGCGTCCGAGGACATGCGCGAGGGAACGCGCGCGTTTCTCGAAAAGCGGCCGGCGAAATTCCAGGGGCGCTGAGCGATGGCCGGAAATTTCAAATCATCGGGAACGCGCGGGGAATTGAACGCGGCTGGCCTGCGCTTTGGCGTGGTGGTCAGCCAGTTCAATAGCTTCATCACCGACCGGCTGCTGGCGGGTGCTCTCGACGCGCTCAAACAGGCCGGCGCGGACGAGAAGGCCATTGAAATTATCCGCGTTCCGGGTTCGTTCGAAATTCCGTTGGCGGCGAAAAATCTGGCGGCCACCGGCCGTTGCGACTCGATCATCTGCATCGGCTGCGTATTGCGCGGCGAAACTTCGCACTACGACTACGTGGCGTCGGAGACGGCGCGCGGGATTCAGTTGGCGCAGCTCGATACCGGCGTGCCCATGGCTTTCTGCGTTCTGACCTGCGACACGCTCGAGCAGGCCATTGACCGCGCCGGCCTCAAATCCGGTAATAAAGGTTACGAGTGCGGACTCGCCGCCATTGAAATGGGTCACATCTCCCGCAAACTCTCAGGAAAATCTGCTGCCGTGCCTGGCCGCGCGCGGAAACGATAAATGACGCTGCGCCGGAAGTCCCGCGAGTTTGCCCTGCAGATGCTGTTCGAATGGGACATGACGAAGCAGAAGCCGGCGCAGATCGGGAAACATTTCTGGAAGGCGGCGCGCGCGGCGGAGAGCACGCGCAAATTCGCGAAGGAACTTTTCGAAGGCGCGGTGACGCAGGCCGACTCGAATGATGAGTTGGTGGGAAAGCTCTCCGAGAACTGGCGCTTCGACCGGCTGGCTACTGTCGACCGCAACATTTTGCGCCTGGCGATTTACGAGTTGCGCGCCGGCACGGCACCCGCGAAGGTGGTGATTGACGAGGCGCTGGAGCTGGCCAAGAAATTTTCGTCCGAAGAAGCGCCGTCGTTTTTAAACGGCGTTTTGGACGCGGCCCGCAAGCGGCTTGAAACCTAGGTGGTTGGCGATACCCCGCCCGCAAATCGCGTGCTGTCAACGGATTGCCAGCGTAATACTCGAAGCCGCAAATCCGTCAATGTTGCTTGAAAACCCGCCGAAACTTTTCCCTCCTGCCTGTGTTTCACTGAGCGTAGGGCACAGGACCAAGTTCAATTACAGGAGGACGACCGTGAAAATCGAAACCCTTATCCGCCATTGTATGACCGGCACCGCCTTGGCCGGCTTGCTGGCCACCGGCGCCTGGGCACAAAGTTCATCAGGGACCAGCACCGGCAGTGCGCAGAGCACGGATGTACAGCAGGACCGCAAGGACTTGCATCAGGACCGGCAAGACCGCAATGCCGATCAGCGCGACATCAATCATGACCGGCGTGACCTGAATAACGATCGCGCGGACCGCAACGCCGACAACCGCGACATCCGGCACGACCAACGCGACATCAACCACGACAAGACCGATGTCAGCAACGACAAGTCGCAACTGGCGAAAGACAACGCGCAGTATGGGAAGGGCAGCGCGCAGTCACAGGCGGAGCGCAAGGACCTGCGGTACGATCAGCGCGATCTGAACCATGACCGCACGGATCGCCATAAGGACGTCAGCAGCCGGAACGCCGACCAGCGCGACATCAATCACGACCGCCGCGACCTGAACAAGGATCGCGCCGACCGCAACAAGGACCAGCGGGACATCAATAAGGACAAGAAGGACCTGCACAAGGACAAGCACGGCAAGTAAGCGACAGCTCGGTTGATCATTCGGGGCCGTTCCTGATTTTCCGGGACGGCCCTTTTTTCATGCAGAGTGCGAGCGGCGTGCAAGCAGAAGAGGAACGAGTAGCGAGAAAACTACGCTTCGATGTGGCCTTCGCAGATGCGAATGGCGGCGCCACTTACTTTGGGCACCAGGCGTCCGCGCTGGGATTCAATTTCCACCTGAATGTCGCTGGGGCGGCCCATTTCCACTCCCTGCTTGATGTGCAGAGTTTGTCCGGGGCGCAGGCGGCCATGCTGCACCAGGTAAGCGCCGAAGGAGCCGCTGGCTGAACCCGTAGCCGGGTCTTCAATAATTCCCCAGGGGATCATGCCGCGCGAGTAGGCCTTGCCCGGGCCGGCGAGTGTGAAGCAGTAGGCCATCACGCCCCCGCTGGAGACCACGTGGGCCAGAGCGCGCAAGTTTGTTTCGATGCGGGCAAGCGCCGCGCGTGAAACGATAGGCACGAGCAGGTTGGGGATTCCCGTGGAGACGAATTCGATGGGCAGGCTCGCGTCGAAGTCGCGCGGCTTCAAGCCAAGCGCGGCGGCGAGGGCAGCCTTGTTGACATGCTTGCGGGAAAATTGCGCGGGCTTCTGGGTCATGGTCACGCGGCTGGGGCGGCCATCGTGAAATGTGATTTCGACGGGAAGGATTCCAGCGCCGGTTTGTTGCAGCACGTGGACGGGGCCTTCGGAGGCAGGCACGACTCCGAGTTCCGAGAGCAGAAACCAGGTGCCGATTACCGGATGACCGGCGAGAGGCAATTCGCGCGTTGTGGTAAAGATGCGCAGGCGCGCCAGGGCGCGGTTGTTGGTGGGACGCTGAATGAAAACTGTTTCGGCGAGATTCATCTCGCGCGCAATGGCCTGCATGGTGGCGTTGGTGAGCCCGTCGCCATCGGTAATCACTGCCAGTGGATTTCCAGCGAATCGCTTGGTGGTAAAAACATCCAAGGTGTAGATGCGGCGCTGCATGATGAATGCCTTTCCGCCCCGGTTGCCGGCGAGGGGACTGACTCGCTCCGACTGCAGTTAATTTCTTAGCATGGCGTTCGGGTCCCTGATACCAGCGGAATTGTCTGCGAGCCGGCGGAAAAAGGACAAAATGGACTTGCGATTCAGGAGACGAATCGCGGACTAAACAGGTTGCGGAAAAATAAAGAATGGCCTCCCTCAGGGGCTGAAGCCCGATGCAAGCAATGCGGTTATGTCGGAGCTAAAGCTCCGACCCCCTAAAAATCTGTATTTTTCTGCAGCCTCTAAAGACTGCGGACAAGCCCGGTCACTTCTTCGAGGACGCGCTTGGTAGTCTCCGTCCGTGTCGTCTCGCAGTAGATTCGCAGCATCGGCTCAGTTCCCGAGGCGCGCACCATCACCCAGCCGACATCGCCCAGATAGACTTTAACGCCATCGAGATCCTCGCGGCGGGTGATAGGCCAGTCGACCAAACGATTGAATTTTGCGCTCGAGAAATAGTGGAGAGCTTTTTCTTTCTGCCCGTGCTTGAGCGTCAAATCCACGCGGCCGAAATGATACTCCCCAAATTCGCGCTCCAGGTCGGCGACCAGTTCGTTCAACCGCTTGCCATGCCAGGCCATTACTTCTGCCAGCAGCAGGGCGTTGACCGTGGCGTCGCGCTCCGGCAGATGCAGCTTGGTGCCGATGCCGCCGCTTTCTTCGCCGCCCAGCAGAATGTCGCCCTCGAGCATGCGGTCGCAGATGTACTTGAAGCCGATGGGCGTTTCCCAGACTTTGCGCCCGAACTTGGCGGCGATTTTGTCGATCATTTTCGTGGTGGAAAATGTTTTGGCCACATCGCCGGTCAGCTTGCGCGTGCCGGCAAGATGCCAGAAGAGGATCGAGAATATTTGGTGAGGATTAATGAACGTGCCGTCGGCATCCATGGCGCCGATGCGATCGGCATCGCCATCAAAGGCGAAGCCGGCGTCGAATTTCCCGTCGTGTAGGGCATGGCGCAGCGCTTCGATATGCGGCTCGATCGGTTCGGGGTTCACCCCGCCGAAAAGCGGATCACGCGTACCGCGGATTTCGTCGCATTCCACGCCATGGCGGCGGAAGAGTTCGCAGAGCAACCCGCGTCCGGCGCCGTGCATGGGGTCAACCAGGAAGCGCAATTTTGCAGCGCGCAAACGGTCCCAGTCCACCAGGCCGGCGAGCGTTTCAAGATACGGTGTGCGCACATCGAGCGAATGAATTAAATCTTTGCGCGGCGGCAGCGCCGGGATGCCATCTCGCAGGACCTTTGCAAGCTCGGCTTCGATCTGCGCGACGATGGCCGGAGCGGCAGAGCTGCCGTAGCTGGCTTTGAATTTAATTCCGTTCCAGCGGTAGGGATTATGGCTCGCGGTGATTTGGATTCCGCCGGCGGCTCCTCGCAAGCGGACAAGAAGAGAGAGCGCCGGCGTGGGACAAGCATCGGAGGCCAGCCAAACGGGTGTGCCCGCGGCCGAGACGGTTTCCGCGGCCACGCGCGCAAACCGCTCGGAAGCGAAGCGCGTGTCGTAGCCGATGAGCACGCCTTTGCCGGGATGCTCGGCGCGAACGACGTAGCGCGTGATGGCGTGGACGACTTTGCGCACGTTTTCATGCGTGAAGTCTTCGGCGATCAAACCGCGCCAGCCGTCAGTGCCGAATTGAATGGTGGTCACGGGTCAGCAGTATAAGCGATGCCGGATACACGTAGAAGAGCGAGGGGGCGACGCGTTTACGGAACGGCACAGGAGTGCAAGAAAGAACTCGGAGCAGAAGACGGCGCTGCTCCTCGCTGGCGAGTCGAGCCTTGCCGTAACAAAGCGGCGTTCCCTCGGCGCAGCTCGGGACAAGCTCGCCGCCGCGCTCCAGAAAGTCGGCGCGTGGGCCATTGTTCAGAGTAGATCCTTGCGACTTTTTTGTTCCAGCCACTTCACGATTTTGCCGACGTCCTGGGAGCGATCCCGCAGGCAAAGCAGGATGGCGTCGTCCGTTTCGACCATTACAAGATCGCGAACACCGATGGCGGCCACGAGCTTCTTTGGGCTCCAGAAGAAATTTCCTTCGGCGTCCATGGTGAAGGATGCGCTCGCAGTCACATTGGCTCCGGGTTTTGCGGCGAGCAATTCGTAGACGGCGGCCCAGGAGCCGATGTCGCTCCAGCCGACTTTTGAAGGAAGCACGAAGATATTCCTCGCACCGGATTTTCGGGTGGCGGGCTCCATCACCGCGAAATCCACGGAGATGTTTTCAAGGCGCGGGTAGATGCGACGGAGCGTCGCGGGATATTTGCGAGTGCCGATGGTGCGGGCAATTTCCTCGAGCGCGCTGTGAGTGCGGGGCAGGAACCGTTTCAAATTCGCAAGAAAAGTGGAAACACGCCAGAAAAACATTCCTGCGTTCCAAAGATATTTTCCGGAGGCCAGGTACTTGCGCGCTTGCGGCAACTCCGGTTTTTCTGTGAAGCGCTTGACGCGGAAGGCGCGAACGCCGTGAGCCCGCGCGAGGGCCTTCTCGTGCTCGATGTAACCGTAACCGGTTTCCGGGCGCGTTGGAGGAATACCGAGGACGACGAGGTTGCATTCGGTGCGCGCGAGGTCCAAAGCCGCGCGCAACACGGCGCGATACCTGGGAACGTCGGCAATATAGCTGTCCGCCGGCAGCACGGCCATCACGGCATCGCCGTGCTCGTGCGCCAGGTGAATGGCCCCGAGTCCGATAGCTGCTGCCGTGTTACGTCCCACGGGCTCGGCGAGAACTTGCGAAGCGGGCACTCCGTGGAGTTCGCGCCGCACCTGGGCAGCCTGTTCGAGATTCGTCACCGCCCAAAGATTGCGGGCCGCAACCAGTGGATGGAGACGTTCCGCAGTCTGGCGCAGCATGGACTGGTTGCCAACGATGTTGAGGAGTTGCTTCGGTGTGCGCATGCGGCTGCGCGGCCAAAAACGCGTGCCGCGGCCTCCAGCGAGGAGCACAGCGCATGCGGGAATCGATTTAGCGCTCACGGGTGCAGGATTCGCGACAAATTCTCCTGGGAAATTCCTTCGGCGACAAGCTGGCGTGCAAAGTCTGAAAGATTGTCTGGCACATACGCACGCAAAGCTGATGTAGAGGCCGACGGCGCGAGTTCGTATGCCCCCAGTGCTGCAGGGAGCAGCCAGACCTGCATGGGGGCATATTCCGCCTGTTGATGGGCCCAATGAAAACTTCCACAGCCGTCGAGAAAAATGAGCAAATCGAAATGCTCGCGGGAGGTAGATGCGGCCACGCGCCGCGAGAATTCCCATTTCACGGTGACAAAGTAGCGGCACGCGGCCAGATAAGTTTCCGATAAATCGCCGTGTTTCGTCTGAACCGGTTGGATTTTTCCGCCGCGTTGTTCGCCAAAACGAATCACGTCCATGGCCTTTTCGATGTGCAGCTCGCGCGATTTTCCCTGCGCGTCGCGGCGATTGTAATCGTACACGCGGTAGGTGAGGTCGGAATATTCCTGAATCTCGCAGAGGACCAGGCCCGATCCGATGGTGTGGACCGTCCCGGCCGGCACGTAGATGGCATCACCGGGTATCACTGGAATCCGGGTCAACAAATTTTCCGCCGTGCCATCCTGTATGGAGCGCCGGAAACCTTCTTTCGTTGCGGCGGGCTCGAGCCCGACCATTACTTCCGAGCCGGGAAGGGCGTTGACGATGTACCACATCTCCGTTTTGCCGCGTCCTCCGGCAGCTTTTTCGTGGCGCGCCGCATTGTCATCGTCCGGATGAACCTGTACCGACAGCTTCTGCTCGGTGAAGATAAATTTGACGAGGAGAGGGAACGGGGCATCACGGCTAATAGATGTCCCACGCCATTCCGCCGGCATTTCGCGCCACGCTTCACTGAGTTTGCGGCCCGCAAACGGGCCACCGGCAAATTGGCAATCCAGGCCGGTCATCCATGCCTCGCCCAACGGCTCGGACAGATTGGATTTTTCAGGAAAAAATGGCGCGAGCGAAAGAGAACCCCAGGGGCGAGGGCTGAAAACGGGTTCAAGCCGCGCTGGACAAAGAATCACGTTGCTCGGCCGAAGAAGCGCCCCATGCGCCGCAGTCCCTCTTCGATTCGCTCCATGGATGTGGCGTAGGAGATGCGCAGGTGGCCCGGCGCGCCAAAAGCTTCGCCGGGGACCACGGCCACATGTTCGCGCTCGAGGAGTTGTTTGGCGACGGCATTGTCGTCCGGCATGGCAGCATTTAAGTGAGCCGACACGTTGGGGAACACATAGAACGCACCTTGCGGCGCGGTGCAGGTGATTCCGGGGATGGCGCGCAATCCGGCAAGGATGCGCTCGCGGCGGCGGGCATATTCGGCAAGCATGGTTGCGACGGTGTCCATGGGGCCGCGCAGGGCCGCGAGCGCCGCGTATTGCGTGATGGAATTCACATTGGAGGTGGACTGGCTCTGAAGCTTGGTGATCGCTTGCACCAGAGGCTCGGGTCCGAGCACATATCCGAGGCGCCAGCCGGTCATGGCGAAAGTTTTCGAGACGGAGCCGGCGATGATGGCGGTGTCACGGGCGCCGGGCAGGCTGCCGACGGAAAACGGCTTGGCATCGCCATAAGTGAAATGCGAGTAGCACTCATCAGCGAGGAGCCATACGCCACGGCGGCGGCAGACTTCGACGAGTCGCGCGAATTCATCCGAGGGAATCACAGCGCCGGTGGGATTGCTGGGCGAATTGACGATGACGATTCTGGTGCGCGGGGTGATGGCCTTTTCAAGCTGCGCGGCGCGGAGGATGAAACCATCGTCGGCGTGCGTTTCCAAAATCACGGGCGTGCCGTCGGAGCACTTCACGATGTCCGGATAGCTGACCCAATACGGCGCCGGAATCACGACCTCGTCGCCCGGCCCAACGAGCGCGGCAACGGTGTTGAAAACCGCGTGCTTGCCCCCGGCGGTTACGATGGCTTCCGCCGGTTGATAGGACGAGCCGAGTTGCGCGGCGTGCCACTCGCAGATCGCCTGGCGCAGCGGGGCAATGCCCGCCGTGGGCGTGTATTTAGTGCGGTTTTCGTCGAGGGCTTTCACCGCAGCGCGTTTGATGTGGTCCGGGGTGGGAAAATCGGGCTCGCCCGCGCCGAAATCGGCAACGTCGATACCCTGGGCCTTCAAACGGTCGGCGGCTTGCAGCACGACCATGGTCGGCGACACGCTGATGCGACTGACTCGTTCGGCGAATTGGATCACTTGTTCCATCTTTTTCCCCGTGGCAGCTTCCATGCGGTTTCCTCTTATTTGACTCTGGCGCGCAGGCGCTCTTCCACCAGCGGCGGGACCAAATCTTTCACCGGCCCGCCCAGGCGCGCGAGTTCTTTCACCAGCCGCGAGCTGAGGTAGCTGTATTGGATGGCGGGCATCATGAATACGGTTTCAATCTGCGGCTCTATTTTGCGGTTCATCATGGCCATCTGCAATTCATACTCGTAGTCGGAGACGGCGCGGATGCCGCGCAGAACCACCAGGGCGTTTTTCTCGCGGGCATAGTCCATCAGCAACCCGTCGAATACGTCCACTTCCACGTTTTTCCAGTTGTAGGTGACAGCTTCGAGCATATCGACGCGCTCTTTGACGGCGAACAGCGGGTCTTTTTCCAGGTTTTGTGCGATGGCCACGATGAGCCGGTCGAAAATCATGGCGCCACGCTCGATGAGGTCGAGATGGCCAAAGGTTACCGGGTCGAAGGAACCCGGGTAAATCGCGGTGACGGACTTGTTGGTTTCGGCGTCCAATCCGTGGGCCATTCTAATTCATTGTTTGCGAAATTCATACGCGGATACGTGCGAGGCCGCAAAGCTCCGTCCGTCCTGACCTTTGACCCCGGGCGAGCATTCACGGTGGATGTTCGGTCACAGGAGAGGGTCAGGTGGCGGCGGGGCAATTCCTGGTCCCCCCTTAGTGCGAGTGCTTATCCCACTCAAGCGGTGATAGCAACCAATCAGCCTCAGATAGTCACGGTTCGCTGACGTGGAATTGACCTATACGACTAAAATGGTCGTGGTTTAAGGTGTTGGCCTGCTTGTGTTTGGGGACATCGGTGAAGCTTGACAATCAGGCGCCTGGGAGCTAATATTCAAGTGCGACTGAATCAGTCGTATATGCTGCCATCATGATGAAACTATCGAAAAAGGCGGATTACGGGTTGATCGCGCTGAAGCATCTGGCGACGCACAACAACGGGACATCGTTTAGCGCCTCAGACATCGCCGAGGGCTACCGCATGTCCACCCCGCTGATGGCCAAGGTGCTGCAAAAGCTGGCCAAGGGTGGTTTGGTGGCGGCCCGGCACGGCTCGAGCGGGGGATACACGCTAGCACGGCATCCGTCCTCGATCACGGCGCTGGACGTCATCCGGGTGATCGACGGGCCGTTGTTCATCACTTCCTGTGTGACTTCCCACGGGGAGTGTGACGTGCATACGACGTGTTCGGTTCGGGAGCCGCTGCGGCGGGTGAACGACAGCATCATCGACGTGCTGGCCAAGGTGACCATTGCGCAGATTTGCGGCGAGTCGCCCATGTCCGAGGTCGTCGAATTACGAGTTTAGATTCCAGAGGTGAGGAGAACGAGAATGGCAATCAAGCTTCCTATTTATATGGACAATCACGCGACCACGCCGGTGGACCCGCGGGTGGTCGAGGCCATGCTGCCTTATTTCGGCGAAAAGTTCGGCAACGCCGCCAGCCGCAATCATGAGTTCGGCTGGGTGGCGGAAGAGGCGGTTGAGAACGCACGCGGACAGATCGCCCGGCTGATCAATGCCACGCCGAAGGAAATCGTGTTCACCAGCGGCGCCACGGAATCCACGAACCTGGCCATCAAGGGCGTCGCGGAAATGTACCGCGAGAAGGGCAACCACATCATCACGCAAGTGACGGAACACAAGGCCACCCTCGATACATGCAAGCGCCTCGAGAAATACGGCTATGAAGTGACCTACCTGCCGGTCGAAAAGGATGGCCGCATCAACCTGGACGATTTGCGCCGGGCCATTACGCCGAAGACGATTCTGATCTCCATCATGTATGCGAACAATGAAATCGGCGTGGTTCAGCCCATCGCGGAGATCGGCAAGATCGCCAAGGAAAAGGGCGTTTTCTTCCACGTGGACGGGGTGCAGGCCGTCGGCAAGATTCCCGTGGACATGCAAAAGGACGGCATCGACTTGATGTCCATTTCCGCGCACAAGATTTACGGGCCCAAGGGCGTCGGCGCGCTGTACGTTCGCCGCAAGAATCCGCGCGTGCAACTCTCCGCCATCATTGACGGCGGGGGCCACGAACGCGGCATGCGCTCAGGCACGCTGAACGTTCCCGGCATCGTGGGGCTGGGCAAGGCCTGCGAGCTTTGCCAGAACGAAATGGCCGAGGAGAGCGCCAAGCTGCGGCGCCTGCGCGAGAAATTGACGCATTCGATCATGTCGCGGCTGGACGAGACATTCATCAACGGCTCGATGGAGCATCGCCTGCCGCACAACGTGAACATCAGTTTTGCCTATGTAGAAGGCGAATCGCTGCTGATGGGCATCAACGACGTGGCGGTCTCGAGCGGGTCGGCTTGCACTTCGGCGACGCTGGAACCGAGCTACGTTTTGAAAGCGCTCGGTGTGGGAGAAGATCTGGCGCACACTTCGATCCGCTTCGGCATCGGCCGCTTCAACACCGAAGAGGAAGTGGATTACGTAGCGAATCGCGTGGTGGACACAGTCACACGCCTTCGCGAACTTTCACCGCTGTACGAAATGGCCAAAGAAGGCGTGGACATCAGCAAGATGAAGTGGCTGGCGGCATCGGATTCGCACTAGACGGGCAATGAAATTTTTGAGATTCACGATCAAGGAGCAGACAGAACATGGCTTATTCAGACAAAGTAGTTGAGCACTACAACAATCCGCGCAACGTCGGCTCGCTGGACAAGAAAGATCCGAACGTTGGAACCGGATTGGTGGGCGCGCCGGAGTGCGGCGACGTCATGAAGCTGCAGATGAAGGTCAATCCCGATACGCGAGTCATCGAGGAAGCCAAGTTCAAGACCTTTGGCTGCGGCTCGGCGATCGCCAGCTCGTCGCTGGCCACCGAATGGGTGAAGGGCAAGACTGTCGAGGAAGCGCTGGCGATCAAGAACACGGACATTGTCCGCGAGCTGTCGCTGCCGCCGGTGAAGATTCACTGTTCGGTGCTGGCCGAGGACGCTATCAAGGCCGCGCTCGCCGATTGGAAGAACAAGCAGGGCGAGACGGAGTCGAAGACGACCGAATCCGCCACGGCGCACAATTAAGACGGCCATTTTGAGGAGCCAGCCACGCGCCTGGCGCGTGGCGCAAACACGGGTATGAGCATGATTCACGTTACCGAAAAAGCGGCGGATAAAATCCGCGAGCTATTGGCGAAAGAGGGTGTGCCCGCTGAATCCGGCGGGCTGCGGGTGGGTGTGCAGGGGGGCGGGTGTTCGGGGTTGACCTACGCAATGCGGCTGGACACGGAAGCGCGCAACCGCGACAAAGTGTTTGAAGAAAATGGCGCGCGCATTTTCGTCGACCCCAAGAGTTATCTCTACCTCCACAACACCACCCTCGACTACCACGAGGACCTGATGAAGCAGGGCTTCGTCTTCCAGAATCCCCAGGCTTCGCGGAGTTGCGGCTGCGGGAGCTCTTTCACCGCCTGAAGTATCTCTGGGGCGGCTGATCCCTCGAGCCGCCCGATGACCAAGCGATTCATCAGCGCAATCGCGGCCCCGCCTGGAGTTCAGCACTCCGTCAGGACGAGAGAACGAATGAGTGTGACGCAAACCCGAAGCAATCGAAGCGCCGAAGCTGCCGAACGGAAATGCTGGAGCTGCAGCGCAGCCGTTGAAGGCGGGCACTTCTGCGCCGCCTGCGGCAAAATTCAGCCGCTGCCCGCGGGCGCGGACTATTTCGGGTTTTTTGCGCTGCCGCAGAAGTTGACGATTGATTCTGCGGCGCTGGAGAAGGAATTTCACAAGCTGAGCTGGAAGCTGCACCCCGATAATTTCGTTCGTTCGAGCGAGTTCGAGCGCAATCTCTCGCTCGAGCGCTCCTCGGAACTGAACGACGCGTACCGCACCCTGCGCGAACCCATCGCGCGCCTGGAATATCTGCTGCTGCGTCTGGGGCTGCGCAAGGAAGGCACCAGCAAGCAGCAGGCGCCGCCGGAATTGCTCGAGGAAGTGTTTGAGCTGAATGAATCGCTCGATGAATTACGCGAGGCTCGCGCCGACGGCGGTGACGTTGCTTCACTGCGTGAGCGATTGGTTGAGGCGCAACAGAATTTTCAGCAGAAGCTTGGAGAGCTGGACGCGGAGCTCGCTACCGCTGGGCGCGACTGGGATGAGGCGCTTGACACCGCCGCCGATGAAGCGAAGAAGAGCGCGCTGCTCGCGCGGATGAACGAAATTCTTAATCGCCGCAGCTATGTCCGAAACCTGGTGGCGGGTGTAGAGAAGGAACTAGCAGAGGCTTAAGGGGACGCATGGGACGCACCGTAGGCATTGACCTTGGGACAACGTACAGCCTGATTGCGTACATGGACGCGCAAACGGGTGCGCCGAAGTGTATCGCGGGGCCGCACGGATCAACACTCTGTCCCTCGGTGGTGAGCGTTGACGCAGACGGAAAGATTATTGTCGGAGAGCCAGCGCGCCAGCGCTTGCTGACGCAGCCCGACCGGACCATCTACTCCGTGAAAAGGCTGATGGGCCGCGGGGTGGCTGATATCCAGGACGAGCTGAAGATTTTTCCTTTCCGCATTGATGCCGCAAGCCAGAACGTGATTCGCGTGCGCCTGGGCGACAGAGTATTTACACCCTCTGAAGTATCGGCATTCATCCTGCGCGAACTGAAATCATGGGCGGAGAATTTCTTTGGCGAGCCGGTGGACCGCGCGGTGATCACCGTTCCGGCGTATTTCAATGACGGGCAGCGCCAGGCGACAAAAGACGCCGGCCGACTGGCCGGTCTCGAGGTGCTGCGCCTGGTGAATGAGCCGACAGCAGCGGCGCTGGCCTACGGCCTGCACAAGCAGAAGCGCGGGCGCGTGGCGGTGTATGATTTCGGCGGCGGCACATTCGACATTTCGATTTTGAAGCTGATCTCGACCGACGAAGGTGACATTTACCAGGTGCTCTCGACCAATGGCGACACGCACCTCGGCGGCGACGACATCGACAACGAGTTAATGCAGATGCGTAGGCTCAGAACCGCGCTGACCGAGGTGACCGGCGTCGACCCTTTTCAAGATCCGGGGTTGCTTCAGACGTTGAGGAAGGCGCTGATCGCCGTGAAGCATCAACTTTCGACAGAACCGTATGCAGTCGTTGATTTCCAGTTGAGTGACGGCCGCTACTTGCGCCAGGTGCTCACTCAGGGAAATTTGAAGAAGCTAGAGATCAAGCAGGAAGAATTCAACGACCTCATCCGGCCAATCATCGGGCGCACCATGCAGCCGGTGAAACTTGCGCTGGCGGATGCCAAGCTCTCGCCGACGGAAATCGACGAAGTTGTTCTGGTGGGCGGCTCGACGCGCATCCCGCTGGTGCGCAAGACAGTCGGCGACTATTTCGAGCGGCCGCCACATTGCGAACTGAATCCGGACGAAGTGGTGGCGCTCGGCGCGGCGATACAGGCGGACATTCTTGAGACCGGCGTAAAGACCATGCTGCTTCTCGACGTGACGCCTCTTTCTCTGGGCATTGAAACGATGGGCGGCGTAGTGGCGAAAATTATTCCGCGCAATTCCACGATTCCCGCGAGCGCGCAGGAGATGTTCACTACCGGCGTTGAAAACCAGACCGGCATTGATGTCCACATCCTGCAAGGTGAGCGCGAGCTGGCCAAGGATTGCCGCTCACTGGCGCGCTTTCAACTGAAAGTGCCGCCCGGGCCCGCTGGGTTGGCGCGCATAGAAGTGAAATTCCTGATTGACGCGAACGGCATCCTGCAAGTGGCCGCGCGCGATTTGCGAACCGGGCAGCAGCACTTCATCGAAGTGCAGCCGAGCTACGGGCTGACGGATGAGGAAGTGGAGCGCATGCTGGAAGAATCCATCGAGCATGCCGAAGAGGACTTTACCGAGCGGCAGTTGATTGAGGCGCGCACGGAAGCAGACGCCATCCTGCATGCCACGGAAAAAACGCTGGCGGAACCCCGCGCTGCCGCCATTGCGGCTTCGGAGTTAACGGCGGAAGAGCGGCGTACGATTTCGACGTCCGTGGCGCAGCTTAAATCGGCGCTGACGGGATCCGACTACAAACTCTTGCGCCAGCGCATTGACGAGCTGAACCAGGCCACCATGCACCTGGCGGAAATTTTGATGAACAGCACGCTGCAGACGGCGCTCGAAGGCAAGCGCCTGGAAGAAGTTTAACGGAAGGAAGGAGTTTCACCATGGGCGGACAGAACCCATACATTGAGGAAACAAAATACACGCCCGCGACGAAGAAGTTCAAGGTCACCTTCATCAAGGACGGGCAACCCATCGAAGTGGACCCGGCGAAGATTCCCTACGGCCACGACGGCCTGCCCGGCAGCCTCCTGGATATCTCGCAGGGATTTCACAGAGGGCTCGATCATGCCTGCGGCGGAGTGTGCGCCTGCTCCACCTGCCACGTGATCGTTCACGAGGGCCTGGAGACTTGCAATGAAGCCACCGACGCGGAGCTCGACCAGCTCGATGAAGCGCCTGGCGTGACGCCGAAATCGCGGCTCGGCTGCCAGTGCGTTCCGGACGGGACGAAAGATCTGGTGGTTGAAATTCCCGAGTGGAACAAAAACTACGCCAAGGAAGCGGACCACTAATCGGAAGGAGCGCGGATGCCGCTTACATTTGATTGGGACGACCACGAAGAGATCGGGATTCAGATGGCGGACCGTTACCCCAATCTCGACCCGCTGACGGTGCGTTTTACCGATCTGCACAAATGGGTTACCGAGCTGCCCGGGTTTACCGGCGATCCCAAACTTTCGAATGAAGGGAAGCTCGAAGCCATCCAGATGGCTTGGCACGAAGAATTTAAGGACCGCCAGAGCTGACCTGGCCCTTTCCCTTAACAGGTTGCGGAGAAATTCAGAAAAGCTCACCTCAGGGGCTACAGCCCAATGCAAGCAGGGCGGTTATGTCGGAGCTCCCTCGGCTTCGCTCGGGACAAGTTCAGCTCCGACCCCCTAATGGAAAAAACTTTTTCCACGACCTGTAGAGTCAGCCGCGCCAAAAACCTGTTAGAATTCACCCAGCGAGTGGGGAAATCGAGATTTCATGGAAGCAGATCTGCGTTACCCCATTGGAAAATTCGAGCGCGTCGAATCACTCACCCCTCAGCAGCGCCTGGAACACATTGACACAATCGCAGCAGCGCCGGCGCATTTGAGGGCCGCTGTCGCCGGCCTCAATCCGCAGCAACTCGACACGCCCTACCGTCCTGGGGGCTGGACCGTGCGCCAGGTGACGCATCATGTGCCGGACAGCCACATGAATGCTTTTATCCGATTCAAGCTGGCGCTCACTGAAGAGGTGCCTACGATCAAGCCGTACAACGAAGCGCGCTGGGCAGAGCTGGCCGACGCGAAAACTCCGATCGAAGCGTCGCTGGACCTGCTGGAAATTCTTCACAAGCGCTGGGCTGTATTGCTGCGTTCCATGACGTCGGCGGATTGGGCGCGGCAGTTCCGCCACCCAGAGCTGGGATTGCTCACGCTGGACCAGAATATGGCGATCTATAGTTGGCACGGCCGGCACCACGTGGCGCATATCACTGCGCTGCGCGATCGCCAGGGTTGGACCTAAGCGCCGCTGAAAATGGAAAAGTGAAAATAGAAAATGGGAACAGCCGCTACGATTCCGATTTCCGGCCTCGAGCGGCGTTCCCATTTTTTGTCGCAGTTATTGGAACGCGAGCAGCTTGTCAATTCGCGCGGCATCCCCGATAATTAACTCAGTTCCGCTGCCCTCCATTGTGGCGCTATGGTGCAACGGTTAGCACGCGGCCCTTTCAAGGCCGAAATACGGGTTCGATTCCCGTTAGCGCTACCAAATCCGAAGGCGCAAATTCCTCGTTTTAACCCTGGCGCACTTCCAGGGCGTTTTCTGCCAACGTCTCCCAGCCCGGGTGTGTGAGTACGACGGAGTGCCTGACCGGGAACTGCGCACGACATTTTCGCCAGTGGTCGGTTAAGATAGAAAGGACGACAAATCCCTTTCAGAGGTGAAACCCGGTGGCTAATCTACTGCGAACTTCCAACCCGGCGCTGAACGATAAGGCTTTCAGCGGCGAGCAGGCTGCATTCGGCGAGGCCATGACCTTGAATGGCACGGTCAACAAGACCGGCATCCTGCTGCTATGTTCCGTGGCCACGGCGGCCTGGACATGGAATCAATTCGAGCACTCCACCATTGCCGTGATGCAATTGGTCCTGCCCAGCGCAATTGGCGGATTTATCTTTGCTCTGGTGACTATTTTCAAGAAGACGTGGGCCCCGATCACGGCGCCGATTTATGCGCTCCTGGAAGGCGTGGTTCTCGGCAGTGTATCCGCGCTTCTTGAGATGCGTTACCACGGGATTGCCATTCAAGCGGTATCGCTCACCTTTGGAACGCTGGTCGTGCTGCTGCTGGCTTGCCGCTCCGGGCTGATTCCCGTGACGGAAAAATTCAAGCTGGGAGTGGTGGCAGCGACGGGCGCCATCGCCCTGTTATATTTCATCGAAATTATCCTGGGGTTCTTCGGGGTTCACTTCACCACCATCAACGGGGCGGGCCCGATTGGAATCGGTTTCAGCGTTGTCGTCGTCGTGATCGCGGCGTTGAATCTGGTGCTGGATTTCGACTTTATCGAGAATGGCGTAAAGGCTGGGGCACCCAAGTATATGGAGTGGTACGCCGCCTTTGGGTTGATGATCACGCTGATCTGGCTGTATTTCGAGATCCTGCGGTTGCTGTCGAAGGTGCGCAGCCGAAGGTAATTTCAGCTCCCTGTTCTGCCGGGCACCGGGCCTTCGCTTTTCTTGCGCTTCTGCCCTGCCAATGAGGACCTCAGCCAGGCCTGTCACCCCAGCCTGGTTTTGTAACCTTTCTACCCCACCTTGGGGGCCCCCCTGAGGGGGCAGTCATTTCTCTAGTCCTAACCTGAATCACATCAGTATATTACAGACAGCCCCCGCTGGCCAGCCAGTTGCACCATCAGGTTTGGATTTCAATCAATCGCTCGTCTGTCGAGGGGCGATTCGAGGGTGTGAGCGTGAAAAAGCAGGAAACATTTTCCACCGGGGCGCGCCGGGAACGGAACGGCGAGCGCGGCTTCACCATGTGGGAGCTGGCCATCGTCTGCGTGCTGATGCTGATCATTTCGGCCATGGCCATGGTGCAGTTGCACCCCACCATCCAGCAGCAGCAAGCGGACGCCGCCATGGTGGAAGTCGCCTCCATGCTCCGGCAGGCGCGGGAAATGGCCATCTCACAGCGCCGTCAGATTCAGGTGCAATTTATCGGCACCAACCAGATTCAGCTTAACCGGCTGAACATTAATCCTGCGGTCGTCGGCGGGGTTCAGATTCAAGCGCCGATGACTTACCGCCTGATTGCCGGGAAGGGTGACACCCCGGACGCATTTGGCAATGCCGGCCCGATCGAATTCGGAGGAGTGGTGAACGGTCCGCCGACGATGATGTTCCAGAGCGACGGCACCTTCGTGGGGCCGACGGGCGCACTGCTGAACGGCACCGTCTTCCTGGGAATGCTGAATGAACCTTCTACTGCTCGTGCGGTGACGCTGGTCGGCGCTACGGGCCGCATCCGGATGTGGCGCAATAACTCCGCAGCGTGGATCAACTAAGCGAGGAAATGAACATGCCAACCAGCATTCAAAAAAAGTCACAATCGGGATTCTCGCTGCTTGAGACCATCATGGCGATATTCATCCTCTCCGTCGGCGTGCTGAGCCTGGCGGGAGTACTGGCCGCCGGCCTGGCGTTCATGAGCACGTCGCAGATGGATTTCATCGCCCAGCAGAAAGCGGCGGAAGCGGTGGAAAGCATTTTCACCGCGCGTGATTCCGGCGCACTGACCTGGCCGCAGATCGCCAACGTCGCCGACGGCGGGATTTTTTCCGCGGCACCTTCGCAATTGCTGGATCCCGGCCCGGACGGCATCCTCGGCACAGCCGATGACCAACAACCGGTGGATTGCATCTTCAACCCCGGTCCCGATGGAATTTTGGGCACGGCGGATGACACTTGCGCGCCACTGAATCCCTTCACCCGCACCATCACCATCTCCACCAATGTGAACGGGGACACCGCCTTGCGGCAAATCACCGTGACCATGAATTACACGGCTGGCCGGCTTACTCGCCAATACCAGCTCATCACGTTTATCTCCGCCGTCTACTAAGACGGAAACAGGGAGCCCAGAATGCGGCGACAAAAAGGTTTCAGCTTGATGGAAGTGATGATTGCCACGGCGGTGATGATGATCATCATGGGCGCCACTCTCAGCGCGCTCTCCGATGCCATCCATGCCAACGAGGCGGTCACCAGCATGGCGGACATGCAGGACAACCTGCGTGCGTCCATGAACCTGATGATTCGCGACATTGTGCAGGCCGGCGGCGGAATACCGATCGGCGGCATCTCCATTCCGTTTACGGACCCAGCCAACAATCCAGGCAATGCGCCCATTCCGCCGGCCATGAATCGCCCCAGCCCGCCGACAAAGGCTTACACGTTTCCGCTGGCCGCTTCGCTAACCGCCGTGAATCCGGGCTTTCAGTTGGGGCCAACCCTGCTGGGCCAGCAGACCGACATGATTACGGTGATTTACGCGGATAACGAATTGGCGTGGACGACCATGGCGCCCATCAACAACCCGGCCAATCCGCGATGCAACGGCGTGCTCCTGGGCAGCGGCGCCTCCATTACCTTTGACACGGCTACCGCCGGTTGCGCCACGTTGACGAACGGCAACGTGTCCGTGACTCCCGGCGATTTGATCATGCTCTCGAATAACCAGGGTGGAAACATTATTCAGTCAGTTTCCAGCGTGGTCGGCAGCGTGGTGAATTTCGCGGCCGGCGACGCGTTCGGTTTTAATGGCAAAGCGGCTGCTTCCGGTACCATCGCTCAATTGCAGACGGCTCCCGGCGTGTTTCCTCCTACCAGCGCCACGCGCATCTGGATGGTCACTTACTACCTGGACGGCGTGACGGTTCCGAACCGGCCGCAGCTGGTTCGCCAGGTGAACTTCAATCCGCCGCAAGTAGTGGGACAAGTTATCGAAGGGATGCAGATTTCCTACGACGTGGTAAACGCCGTGGCTACGGCGCCGGCGAACAATGCCCGCAACATCGTCGCGCCGGATTCACCGACGCAAATCCGCAAAGTCAATCTGGGCTTGGCGGCGCGCGGAGAAAATCCGTATTCCGTCACCAAGCAGTATTTCCGCTCCAATCTTTTCACTCAAGTCGGGCTGCGCGGATTGTCGTTCCAGAACCGCTATAACTAGATTTTCTTTCGCCAAGGAGAACTACAGTGAGATTCAATCAGGAAAAGGGAATGGCACTGATCACGGCTCTGCTGGTGATGCTGCTGATCTCTTCCATCATCGTGGGCTTTTCGTACCTGGTGATGACCGACCAATCCATGGGCGGCTTCACCAACCAGCGGCAGAAGGCTTTCTACGGGGCCGAAGCCGGCATGGAAAAGCTGACCGCGGACCTGAACAACCTGTTTGCTCAGAACTACGCTCCTTCGGCGGGTGAGGTCAATGCGCTGACCACCCTGGCCCAGAATCCGGTAATCCCAGGCATTTCCTACGTGGATCCGGCCTTAGGTACCAACGGCTCGGGTTACTCCATCGCCTTTCCGCCCGACGGCGCTGGAAACCCGGCGGCCAACAACCACACCATTACCTCCGGTCCGTATCAGGGGCTGGTCGGCTTGCTGACTCCTTACCAGCTGACGGTTATCTCCCAATCCGCGACCGGCTCTGAAGTGAAGCTGCGCCGCACGGTGAACACCGTCGGTATTCCCATCTTCCAGTTCGGTATCTTTTCGCAGACGGACCTGAGCTTCTTCGCCGGCCCCAATTTCAATTTCGGCGGCCGTGTCCATACCAACGGTAATTTGTACCTGGCCGAAGGCGACGGCAGCACCCTGACGCTCGGCGACAAAATCACCGCCGTCGGCGAAGTGGTCCGCACGAACCTTTCGAACGGGTGGCCCACCAACAACAGCTACAACGGCAACGTGAGCATCATCACCGCACCCGGATCCTTCCGCAATCTGGCGCAAACCGAAGGCAGCCTGGTAGGGACTCTTGGATCGGGTTTCAATGCCGGCTGGACCAACCTTTCGCTGGGTACCTACAAGAGCTACCTTCGCGACGGAGACCTTTCCCTGCCGCAATACACCGGCGTAAACGGCACCGGTGCGAGGACTCTGAATCTTGCCATTGCCACGCCGCAACTTGGCGGTACTCCCATTGATCTGATTCGCCGCCCGGTGGTGAACGAACAAGCAGTTGCCCCCGGCAAGCTTGGCACCCGGTATTTTTCCGAAGCCAGCCTGCGGATTTTGATTTCGGACAATCCGGCAGACATCACGAATCTTCCTTGCATAACCCCCGGCGCTCCACTCGACTTGAGCCAATTGGCACAGCCTCCGGCTGCTTGGCCTGCTGCCGACGCAGGCCTCGTCGCCAAGATGGGCGCCTATGGCACACCCCAGGTCCCGCTGGCGGCTTCCGGCGGTGGCGCAGCATACAACGCCGGCAACGGCTACTGGGTGCCCGCGAATACCGCCATCATCACCGGCTTCATCAAGATCGAAGCTCAGACCACTTACGGCGTCCCCTGCGGCACCTACGTGGACGTCACCAATGAAATTCTCGGTCTTGGATATGCCGGCAGGAACCTAAACCCTGTGGCCGGCACGGCGCCTCCGACGCTTCCCGGATTGCCGGCAGCACAGATCGCGCCTTCCGGCTGCGCCGATCCGCACCCCAACGCCGTCATCCGCCTCGAGCGGGTGCGTGACAACCCCTCCACACGCGCAACAAATGCCGGCTGCGGCGTCGGCGCCGGAGTGGTGCCGCCGAATCCGTCCGACTACTGGCCCAACGTGCTGTTCGACCCGCGCGAAGCGAGTTACCGGGACTGGTGCCCCAACGGCGCCGGTCTGGGCAATGCCTGCAAGCTCAGCCCCATGCTCGGCGGCGTGATGCAATACGTCGAGCTGGACGTGAACAACTTAACTCGCTGGTTCCGCGGCGTTATCGGGACCACCGGCGCGGCTACGAAAGATGCCGCCGTCTCGCCGAATAACTTCACCGTTTTTTTCTCCGACCGCAGGGGCAACTATACCCCCGCGCCGCTGGCCAGCGGCTGGCCGCCGCCGTCTTTCTCGGGCAATGAGACGGGTGAGTTCGGATACAACGATAACGTCAACTTCAACACCGCCAACGGTTGCCCGGATGGCAACATTGATGGCGGCGAGTTGGTGGATTCTCCCAACGACGCCACCGCGCAGTACTACGGTGCGCAGCCGGCACGGGGGCCTTACCCCATGGGCACTCCATCGAACGGTGTGTACACCCTCGGCGGTCTCTTTACCGCCATGACGGCGTATAACGCCGGGCTTGGCCAGTTGACCGCCAACTGGGTTTGCGGCAACCCGGCGTATATCACCACTAACCCCAAGGTTTGGCCGGGGTGGTATGTCGTGGCGCCCAACGAGGCGCGCGAAAACCCCACGCTGTTCTTCCGCCGGGCATTGAAAATGGTCAATGGCTCAACCATCAGCCTTGGCGTGTGCCCGAACACAGTGAATTGCGGATTGGCTATCGCCACGGAAAATCCGGCCTACGTTCAGGGTGATTTCAACGCCCCGGGCGGCGCCTTCGTGGCTCCCTATTCTGCCACTTCCGTTGTCGCTGACTCGTTCACATTCCTTTCCGATAGTTGGAATGATGTGAACTCCTTCACCTCCACCTACAACCCCGCAGGCCGATCGGTGGCCGTCAACGGCGTGAACCAGACGTCGTACCGTGTGGCCATCGGCGCGGGCAAGGGAATCTCATTTCAGCAGCCGGCGGGAACCGACAGAGACTTCGGAACCGACGGCGGCGTGCACAACTTCCTCCGCTATATCGAAAACTGGGGAGGCGCGACGCTCAACTTCCGTGGCTCGATTGTCAGCCTCTACTACAACCGCCAGGCCATGGGCACCTACAAGTGCTGCACCACGGTGTATAGCCCTCCGGGCCGCGGCTACAACTTCGACACGGACTTCCTGACGCCGAACCTGCTGCCGCCGCGAACTCCGATGTTCCGCGACGTCAACACCATCGGCTTCTCGGAGTACATATTGCCGAACTAACGGCTCTCAGTTCACCCCGCAACACCCGAAGCGGCTCCCATTCCCCCCGGG
>Ga0210408_10001050_pt1 | contig 30469 bp, 28 predicted proteins | sample IncBWH4MmetaG_FD_155471 | JGI IMG/M metagenome (GOLD analysis project Ga0210408, IMG submission 155471) | Forest soil microbial communities from Barre Woods Harvard Forest LTER site, Petersham, Massachusetts, United States - Inc-BW-H-4-M | ecosystem: Environmental > Terrestrial > Soil >... | reverse complement strand
TCGAACTCTGGTATCATAACACAACGATATCGTTTGGTGGGGACGGGACGGGGCTAGCTCGCAGGCCACGGAACGATCTGCTGTACCAGCACCGAAAGGTCGCCAATAAGAGCTGATCGCTCCCCCGCTATATACGAATACCCCGACCGGGCCGTCTGGTAGGTCGGGGGTTGGTCTTTGGGAGGAGTTCGGGGAGGATGGTCGCGGATAGTTCGATTGTCCTTTCGGGCTTGTCGTAGACGGCGGTGATCTGGAAGACCTCGCAGATGTCGGTCGCGCGGCGCGCAGTCGGTCGATGATGTTCGTCACCGCGGTCGCCGCATCGGGTGCGAGGCGTGGAAAGCGGTCGCGGAAGAACCCCGCCGTCCTGCTTGACATGTGCGGGAGCGCGGCCTGGCGCCACTCGGGATCGGAGAGCAGGGCGGGGACTTGGAAGATCGTCGGCGCGAGCTTCGCGGGCAGGCGCTGCGCGAGCTCGACCATTGCCTGCGCGGCCTGCGTGGCGATGTTCAGCGCTCGGGTGTTGCGAGTGCTCCTATCTCCGCAGTGCCGGCAGCCGGCTCATCACATCCCGACTCTTGCGCGCACTGGTCGATTTAGTAAGACTGCGCCGCGATGCTATTCCCCAAACCAACGTCGTCGCGCGCCTCGCAGAAGGTAGTCCAGCCGTACAGCCGCCTCGGCGTATGGGCTGGTTGGTGGGTCGTCGATCCCTTGGTCTCCAGCTCGTCGGCCATCTGCGCGAGCTCGTGTAGTGCCAGGCCCAGGGCGCGGGAGACCCGGTCGGCTACGTCCCAGGTAAGGTTGGATGTTCCGCGCTCAAGGCCACGGATCGAGGTGGCGTCGAGATCGGCGGCATCTGCAAGAGCCTCCTGGGTCAGTCTGATCTCCTCCCGGCGCAGGCGGATCGCTCGGCCAAGGGCGACCTGTGGGTTTGGCTGATGCGCACACCTGAACCCTCGGTGGGCAGGCGGCTCCATGCTAGAGATCATGTTCCCGGTAGGCTTTTGCGAGCTATGCCCCGTTGTCCTCGAACTCCGACGTGCTGCGTTGACTCGTTGCTTGTTGTTTGCGCAGCCAGGTCCATGCTGCAAGTTCGGCGCGCTATGAGCCGTTTGGTCCGGACATGGGAGTCGGGCTGCCAGAACTTTCCGATTCCGCTACGTTCTGCGCGGGGGATATGACAATGACCGACAAGCGCCGGCTGGTGCACGTCAATGGTCTGGGCCACTGGCCTGCCCGCGACGACAACGGAGGAACTGTGGACCGGCTAGCGAGCAGAAGTTCGGGCAAGAGAAGCTGTCGTTTCGTACTCGCCTTGGCAATCGTTGACGGAGTGATGCTGATCTGCACGGCGGCGGCGCTCGCCGCTGCTCCGACTGTCCAAATCACGCGCTACTCGCCGACGGTAACAGGCACGATCGGCACGGCGAAAGCCGGCGTTGAAGTCGCGGTCACGCTCATCAGGGCCGGAACCACGATCGCCACGGCTCCAACTGCGCCCACGAACGCGAACGGCGAATGGACGGCGAGCCGTACGCGGAACTCGTCGCCGCCTGCTATGCGAAAGCGACGAGCTGTGGCTACGACCCGTTCCACTGATCAGAGCTGACTCAGGACATGGCCTCGCAACCCAACCAAGTAGGGACGTATGATGACCGACTTGCCTAGTAGACTGTCCAGGCACCTTGCCGTCTCGGGCTGCCTCGTGACCGACGCCCTGCTCCCTCCACCACGCAGTATTAGCTCGAACGCCGTTGCGCGTGTACAGCTTGTTCGTCGGAGCCTCTGCAGCCTACTGGTCATGCTGACATTCGTTGGCATGCTTGCCCTGTGTCCGCAAGCATTCGCCGATAGCGCGACCATCACCGTTACCAACACCGCCGGCGAATCGGATCCGGCGGCCGAACTCCCGCGCGTCTTCACACTCAGCGGGACCGCATCCGTTCCGGAGTACGCGTACGTCAAGTATCGCGGGCCGGGCGGCGCGCCATGTGCGCCCAATGCGCACGAAGACTCGGGGTCCATACTGTGGGTGTTCCCGGGGGAGAAGGTCGAAGGCACCTTCAGCCTGAAAACCGTCATGACCTGGAAAGAGCCCGGAACCTTTATGTTCTGCATATGGCTCAGCCCCGAAAACAACGAATATGGCGAGCGGGAAATCGTGACACCGATCACACAGGTGATCACGTTCCGGTCTCCACGAGGCACAATCAGTGCGACCGTCAATCCGCTCATTCCCGCACCAGGCCAGCAGGCAACCGTCACGGTCACGGGCTCAAGCGAAGCGCCTGAGAAGGTCTTTGCCAAGATCCGGACAGCCGGCGGTGCGCCATGCGCTCCGACCTACGAAGCGGATACCGGCAGCGACCTCATAGAAGGGCAAAACGTCAACGGCTCATTCTCAGAGCAAACGACAACCACCCAGTCAAAAGCTGGCACATACTTGATCTGCCTATGGCTAGCCAGCTCGGGGAGTGACACCTCTCCGATCGCCGGCCCTCAGCCGGAGACGTTCACCGTCGCATCACCGCCTCCTCCACCACCCCCTTCGCCACCATGCATTGTTCCCACCTTTAGTTCGAGGATGCACCTGTCGACGGTCGAGCGGCGAATCCGGACTGCTCACTGCGCTGTCGGACGCGTCATTTACGTACGTAGCCGGCATGTCCGAAAGGGCATGGTGGTGCACCTCGGCTCGGCGCCCGGCACGCATCTGGCGTCTGATGCCCGCATAACGATCGTTGTCTCAAGCGGGAATCCCCGGCGGCACAGGCACCGTCGATGAAAACGCATCGGGCACGGGCGATGGCGATGTCACCTCTGCTCGTCCGCGCCGTGGTCGCGGGGCGCGTGCCCAGTGGCATTGAGTGGTATTGGTGTCGAGTCGCGCCAGAAGGTCTACTCGATAGTGCGTACAACTGAGCGGTGCCACAAACCGGGCCGTCCGTCTTGTGTGCGATCTAGACTCATCGAGCACTCAAGGGGCTTGCTCATTGCGGCACATGCGAGTGTCGTCGCCTGCTGCCTTCTAGCTCCTGTCGCGGCCGATGGTGCAGTGGCTAACCAGTCGCGAGCGCAGGTGGCATCGACAAGCTGCGGCGTGATCACCGCTCGCGCCGAACGTTACCTGGTGCGCGTCGACCGCGGCACCGTGTCATGCCCGCTAGCGCGGCATGTCATCAAGCACACCCTTAGCACGGGTCCGGGATCGATGGGGGGCCCTGGCCAACCGCCGAGGGGATGGCAATGCGGTTGGAACTACTACAGGTTCCCACACGGAGACAACGTCCGCGCGGGCGCAGCGTGCGCGCGGCATGGGAGCGAAGTCTTCGGATATTGGCGGCCCCACTTGCTCCACTGCCAGGACGTCACGGCCCACTCGGCGACGGGCACGACCGTAATGGCCCACGATGTATGGGCATACCGACTCGACTGTGGCACCGCGACGAACTGGATAGACACGTTCTTTTCATCGCTCGCCAACCCGTCCGAAGAAGCGTACACAGGCGCCACCTATGGCTGCGGCGGCGTCAGTGGCAATAATGCCGGGTGCGTAGGCACCTCGGGTACGACCGGGGAGGTCTATTTTGAGTTGGAGTAGAAGTATCGCATCGCGGCGCGTTCAAGCGCACATACTCGTCGCGAGCTTGCTTATTTGCACATTCCTCTCAATCTGCGCCACGACCGCGCGAGGTGCCGCATACGCTACCGCGTCGTGTGCGCACCGGGGCGGACCCGGGATCATCGGCACGGAAGCGCTGATCAATGTAGGTTGGACAACCGGCGAGGCGGATAAGCTCGTCTCGCTCCTTTCCGACTTCTCACACAGGGTCTGCCCGCAGCCGGCGTTTCTCGATATAGACGCCAGATCGATCTATCAAAAGCACATAGATCGCGAAACGGTCTGGCAGTATACCTTCCGTCTGTTGAGCGACAGCAAACACCACTATTCGGTGACCGCCCAGTTTCCCGATATCGTGCACATGCGTATGATCGTGCGCTCGACCTCCGGACGGGTGCTGTATCGGTCAGGCACCGTCAAGAACGAATGAATCGCCGCGATCGAGATGATGGCTGAGAACTCCTCGCGCATGTCGGGGTCGCGGAGACTCAGGGTAGCGATAGTCGCCGCAGTCATCGGCTGTGCGTTCGTTGTCGCGGGCTGTGGCTCGGGAGGCGCCAAACCGACGACGACGAGCAGCGCGAGCAGCAATGGGCCCGTGAGCATCATCGTGACGTCGCCAACGAGCGGAAGCGTCGTCGGCGCGGAAAGCGTCACCGTCCGCGGCACCGTGACGTCCGCCACGGCGAAGGTCGAAATTAACGGTCATGCGGCCGCTGCGGGAAACGGCGCGTTCGCGGGCGTCGCGAGTCTTCACCCGGGCCAGAACACGCTCAACATCATCGCGAGCTCACCGGGACAGGCTCCCGGAACGACAACGCTGGTACTCATCCGTCAGACGAGCGGCTCAACCGGCGCGACCGAAGCTCATCACGGGGAAACCGCAACGGCGACCACTAAACAGAGGCCTACCTCCACGGTGACGGCCACCAGCAGCTGGCCCGCCACGACCGCCGCCTGGACGGTCGTCCTCGCCTCGGTGGGCTCGCGCAGCGAAGCCGAAGCGCAGCAGGAACGCGCACGTCGAGCCGCGCTGCCCGAAACCGGTGTGCTCCTCTCCACCCAGCACTCGAGTCTGCGGCCGGGCTACTGGGTCGCGTTCACCGGCGTCCTGAGCCACGACGAAGCGGTGAGGAGACAGCAGCAGGCTCGCACGGTAGGCTTCGTGGACGCGTACGCTCGCTTCGTCAGCGCCGAATAAGAGCGCGACGCCTAGCTGCGGTCGTGATCGCTGGGGTGGAGATGGCGAGTCGTGCCGGTCAGGTGGATCGGGGAGCAGCACATGAAGGAGGACCTCGGCTGGATCCCAACGGCCGCGGACTGGCTTGCGTGCGATCACGCCGGAGCTGTGTATGCACGCGCGATCGTCGCGCAGACTCGACCGGCTCCAGGCGACGCATCCTGCGGCGCCCGCGTGACTCTCCACTGACGCCGAGGGTGAAATCCAGGCCATTCGGCCGATGCTGAAAGCCGCTCCTAGTGTTCGCAGGGGAACACGGCGAGTGTCCAACGGTCTGTCCTCGGCAATGGAGTGCCAGGGGGCGGACCATGCGTGAACACGAACACGCCCCGCGTGTACTCGGGGATGCCGCACTTCTTACGCGGTGTCGAAAGCGTGATGCTCACGGGCGCGTAGTGGAACGTGCCGTGGGCGCAGTCCGGGGAACAGTCGTCACTGCCCGCGGTCCCGTGGCCCGTCGCCGATTTTGGGCCCCACGACGTCCACGTCACGTTCCTCACGTAGAACGAGCCCTCGCCGGCGACGCCGAGCTCGCGTGGACGGTATGCCGGCGATTCCGGTGACTGGCCCTGGGCGAAGAACACGACGCCGGGCGGGGCGACGCAGTAGTTCTTGTCCTCGCCCAGACCCGAACCGTAGCCGGTGTTGTACCACCGACAGCCGAGGTGGTGGTCGAAGCCGGTGGGCGCGTGGGCGTACTTTTCCTGGCCCTGACCGAACACGCGCGAGCAGTTCGTGTTGGACTGGTTCGGGCAGTAAACGGTCGCGATCACCGGGCCCGGCGGCGGGGTGGATGGCGCGGCCACGCCCGACGACGCGATCACGCCCACGAGCAGCACGGACGCTCCCAGAACGATCGCGGCGCACCTCCGCCCTGCCGGCGCAAACCACACACCAGCTCTCACTCGTTCGCGTCGGCTCGGCATCGCCGCCGCAGTCTAAGCGCTCGAGACCACTAACCGCTGCGTCGCCGGGCTGTGCGGCCGCGATGACGCGGGCACCGTCGTGTACCTTGACGTCGTGAAACTGATCCGGACAACGCCCGCAACCATCGCTCTGGTCACGCTCGCCGCGATCGGCGTCAGCGTCGCGCCGACCATCGCGACCACGGCGTCCCGCGCCCCTGTGGCTGCCAAGGCGTCCAGGTCCATCGTCGTCACCGTCCGCGGCACCGTCGGCGGGCTCACGCTCGGAGCGTCAACGGAAGCGCAGATCATCACGGCGCTCGGACCACCCGAAGCCACGGGCTCCGGCGGCTTCGGCGCACCGGAAACCCCGGACTACGACGGGCTCGGCTACGAATGCTCACCCGCTGAACGACGAGGACTACGACCCGCCGGGCCCGAAGGCCCGCCGTACTGTCACACCGTTTATTACATCGACTCGGCGAACGGCGTCCTCGGCGGGCTCTGGACGACCTCCACGCGCTACGAGACCGCACACAGCACGCGCGTCGGCATGAGCCAACACGCGGCGTCCACCCGCGAGCGACGGCACGCCACCGTCGGCTGTGAGTCGGGGATCACGGAGACAGGACACGGCGCCACCATGTACCTAGACGTCCAGGGCGGGCGGATCACGAAGCCGCCGCATCCGAGCTCGGAACCGTCCCGGCTCGCCGGTGGCCGCGTGACAGAAATCCTCGTCGAAGCCCGTCACGGCGCACCCGTCGGCCTGCTCTTCTGCTGACCCCCGGAGGGCCTGAAGATCCCCAGAATCAGAACCCTCGCTCGACCAGCACCATGATCGCTGCGACAGTCGCCGTGCTCGTCGTCGCGTCGCTTGCCGCCACGGCCCACGTCGGCGCACCCGCGAGACTCCATCCCGGCAGCGTCGTCTACGTCCACATCAGCGGCTACCCGCCCGGCAGCCGCGTGCGGTCCAACTGGCCACGTGACGCTCGCTCCACTCCAACTGCTGTGTCTCCCTCACTTACCCGCGCGTGCAAGCCGCTGGCGCCCCCGTCAACCAAAACGGGTCCGCAACGATCCGCTGGCGCGGTCTTGACGCAGTACGCGCAGTGCGTCTCCAGCATCTGCTCGTCGCCGAAGTACAAGCGCTTCAGACGCGGGGAATCAGTCCTTGTCGACGTATCCACAACCGACGACACCGCATTCGCCGATTCAACCGCACGCATTACCTAGACCGATCCGGCCCAACGACGGCGGCACCGGGATTGCAATTAACCCGCGCGAATCGCGCCCACTTGTTGGTGAACCTACCAGTCTGCGTAGGCGAAACGTGCTGCGTTCAAGAGTAACCATTGGCGAGGTAGAGACCGAGCCAAACGATCGCCAACGAGAGCAGGAAGACGATGCCCTCCAGCACGTGCAGGTCCGAGCGGCGGACATGCCACACCAGCAACACGCCCACAACCACGACGAGTCCCAGCTTGACCTGAAAGGTGCCATTGCCCCACAGATGAAGATGGATGGCCATTCCCGTGCCGGTCGCGATCAGCACTCCCAGCGCGACGAGCGTGCCGTAGCCGAACCGGCGCGCGATCAAGCGCAGGTTCTCGCGATCGGCAGAGCGCCGTCCGACCGGGACGACCACGGCGGCGAGCATCATCTGCCCGCCCACGAAGAACGACATCGCGAGCAGGTGCAGCCAGCGGACGATGAACCAGAAGTGGCTCACCGGGGCCTATGGGGTCGCGGGCTGGCTTGGGTGCCCCGGGCCGGGCCACGGAGCCAGGCATAGGACGAGCTGGCACTCGCTGATCGCGCGCACTTCGTGGCGCTCGGCAGGGTCGAAGTGGATCAGGCCCGGCGCCGAGAGAGACCGCTCGTTCGCGCCGGCGCTGACCAGCAGCTCGCCGCGCAGGACGAACACGAGCGCGTGCTCGTGGACCTGGTGCTCTTGCAGGCACTCGCCCTGGGGCAGCAGCAGCGCGATCACGCGATTGGCGCCCTCATCGGAGCGAAGGATCTGCGGATGGTGTGCGGAGACACGCAGACGATCTAGCTCCCAGATTTGCATTCCGCCCGATTCTAAGCTCAGGCTTCGGCGATCACTTGTGCGACCACGTGCGTGACGTTCCTGCGTCATTCCCGGGGCAACACCAGTGGCGCTCGCGCTCGGGCGCTCTACTTTGCCGCGACGGACTGCGGAGCGTAGGCCCGGAAACCTGACTGGCTCGACGGCACCGCGATGACCGGCACCGGCGAGGTCTGCAGCAGCTCGGTCGTGACGTGCCAAGCGCCTCGTGCAGCCGCGAGTGTGGCTTGGCGCCGAGCACGATCGCGCGAGCATCGTGGCGCTGAGCCGCGTCGATCAGCGCGGCGGCGGGGTCCTGGTCTGAGACCTGGGTCACAAGGTCGATGTCGAACAGTGCGTCATCGCCGTCGAGCATCAGCTCATCGAGGATCGCGCGACCGGACTCGTGGCGCTCGCCGGCAGTGCTGAGCGGGCTCGGCGGCATGTGCTGGGGCCGGCAGGCATAGACGAGTACGAGCTTGCCGCCCGAGGCCAGCTCGCCTGCGGCCCGGCGGGCGGCGTGGCACGAGCTCTCGCTGCGGTCATAGCCGAGCACCATGCAGGGTCCAACCGCCCCGGCTGATCCTGGGGCGTGTCATGTCCGTGTCTTCTCGCGGTCCTGTGCGTCCAGATAGGGCGCCAGGTACTTGGTGGCGATCTTGCTCGGCGGAGACCAGTGCGGCGTCTCGGTCAACTCCGAGCTGAATCCGTGCCCGCCCGTGATCTTCGCAGTCAGATACAACGGCTTGTCGCCGGTGAGCAGCATCCCGTGGATCACGGGGTGAAACGGCTCGGGTGTGACAGGCGCACCGGCGTCCGCCGCGATCGACTGCGCCACCACATCGGCCTGCTGGGAGCCAACGCCACCATGCTTGACCGGAAACTCGGTGCAGTCCCCGGCAGCGTAGACGCCCTCGGCGTCCAGCACGCGCCCGTAGGGGTTTACGCGCAGGAAGCCGTGTTCGCTCAAGGGGATGCCGCGCACGCATGGGCCGTAGAGCTCGGGCAGCGCGATCACACGATCGACGTGCAGCCGCCGGTCGCCTGGGTTGATGACCACCTCGCCCACCTTGGGAACTTCGGCGTAGGCGGAGTGGATCGTCTGGACGTTCGACCGCTCAAACAGGTCTGCGACCGCGCTGCTCGCGGTCTGCCCGAAGATCGCCAGCGGGCTGTCCTCGGGGGTGACGAGCGTGATCGCAACATCCATGTTCATGTCATATGCGCGGCCGGCGGTCATCAGCGCAAGCTCGTACAGCGGCAGCGGCCACGCCATCCGGCCGGGCGCGACGAACGCGAGGCGCTTGATGTAGCCGGCCTCGACATCCTGGATGACGCCGTGCAGGATCTCGTCCATGTGCGCGGCGTCGATCGTGACCGCGTGCTGATAGCGCGGGGTAGCTTTCGCCCCGAGCGCCAACACCAGTGCGTCGTACTCAAGCTCCTCCTCGCCTTTGGTGTGGGCGATCCGGTTGTCAGGGTCGATCCACGCCAGCTCATCGCAGATCAGGCTCGCGCCTGCGTCGCTGATGATCGGCGCGAGCGGATAGCGGCGGGCCTGTCCCTGGGCGAACGGCTCACGCACAGTCATTGGCCGGTAGTGAAAGTCGGGGTTTGGTGCGATCACCGTCACGTCGGTCAGCGCCGGTGCGAGGTCGTGCAGCGCGAGCACCGTCTCAAGTGCCGCCACGCCGCCGCCGACGATCAGGACTCGCTTGGACTCGGTATTGGGGGTTTCAGTGTTCATGTTCGGGAGCTTATGGTCGCGTGTGGGCTTTGGCAGTCGAGTAAATCCGTGCTCGCAAACGTGGAAACTACGGAGTGGGCGCCTTGTTCGACGGACGCACGCCCCACACGAGCGCGCGGGCGACGTCCAGGCTTGAGACGACGGCGAGCGGGCGGCCCGAGTCGGGGTCGGTCACGATCAGGTGCGAGCACTCGTGCTTGCCCATCAGCTGCGCGGCGCGCTGAACTTCCTCGCCGCGCTCGATCGTGACGATCTCGGTCGCGGCGATCTCGCCCGCTTCGCCATCCGTGCTGCCCGTGCCGACGGCGCGCATCAGGTCGATATCAGAGATGGCGCCCCACACCAGTTGCTCGGTGTGGTGGGGGCCACGCGCGAGGCCGTCAACGATCACAAAGTGGACGTTGTTCTCCGCCATCAACGATGCGACCTCGTGCAGCGGTGTCTGTGGCGGGCAGTCGATGACCCCGGAGTGCATCACCTCCGCGACGGCGAGTTCACTGAAATGGGCTGGCAGCGACATTTACTTTCCTCCTTGCGCGTGGGATTGGTGTGATCTGAGGTTTTCACCACGCACGCGCTGTGCCATCCGCAGTAGCCGCGTGGGAGGGGTGCGGTTTTCCTCGGATAGCGCGACTGGCGTTCACTGCTGGTAGCAGGCCGTGTGGTAGTAGTCGCCGGCGTGCGGGTCCCTGTCTTGCTCTGCGGAGGTGGAGGTCTTGCGTGGCTTGCCGTCCTCGACGAGGATCATCGGCTCATAGGCGCCGATCACATCGCCGCAGTGCACGCAATGTAGCTTCTCCGGCGTGGGGTTCGGTTTCTCAGAAGGGCTCAGGGGCTGGGGCATATGCGCTCGGACGGGGCGCCTTTCGGGCTGATCGACGCCGATGCCGAGCGTAGGTTCTGCGCGGCCCGCTCTGTCAGGGGAAGCCCGCAGTCCAGGGGGGCAGACTACGGGTAAGCTCTGCTGGTGCGATGACCAGAGATTCTGAGGAGTCGTGGCTTCGGCAATTGCTCGAGGTTGGGCAGGCGCTTGTCACCGAGCTTGATCAGCGGGCTGTGCTCGATCGTGTCCTTGAGGCGGCACGGGAGATCACCAGGGCGCGCTATGCCGCGATCGGGGTCCTCAACGACGATCGCTCTGAGCTTGAGCAGTTCTTGACCGTGGGGATCGACGCGGAGGCCCGCCGCGCGATCGGCGAGCTGCCTCGCGGCCGGGGGGTGCTCGGCACGCTGATCGAACACCCCGAGCCGTTGCGCCTGGCCGATGTCGGCCAGCACCCGAGCAGCTACGGGTTCCCGGCGGGCCATCCGGCGATGAGCAGCTTCCTCGGGGTGCCCGTCCTCGTCCGTGGGCAGGTGTGGGGCAACCTGTATCTCACCGACAAGCAGGACGGCGAGTTCACCCAGGCCGACGAGCAGGCCGTCGTGATGCTCGCGCGGTGGGCGGCTGTCGCCATTGAGAACGCGCGGCTCTACCAGGTCAGCGAGCTGCGCCGCCAAGAGCTTGAGAAAGCCTTGCGTGGCCTTGAGGCCACGCGCGACGTGGCTGTAGCGATCGGCGGGGAGATAGCGCTTGAGCACGTGCTCGAGCTGATCGTCAAGCGCGGCCGTGCGCTCGTGGGCGCCCGTAGCCTCGTGATCATGTTGCGCGACGGGGATGAGCTGGTCGTGCAGGCCAGCGCCGGGCACGCGCAGGACACCCAAGGTGTGCGTCTGCCGGTCGCCGATTCGACCTCCGGGCAGATACTTGAACGCGGGCGCCCGGAACGGATCACCGATGTTGCCGCTCGTCTGCGGATCGCTCCGCGAGAGTTCGGTGTCCCCGACGCTCAGACCGCGCTGCTCGTGCCGATGGTCTACCGCGGCCACGCGGTCGGTCTGCTGGCCGCGTTTGATCACGGAGTCGATCGTGCCGTGTTCAGCGAGGACGACGAGCAGATGCTGCGCACGTTCGCGGTCAGCGCCGCGACCGCCGTGGCGCTCGCGCAGAGCGTGCAGGCCGACCGGCTGCGCAGCTCGCTGGCCGCCGCCGACGCCGAGCGGCGCCATTGGGCCAGGGAGCTGCACGATGAGACGTTGCAGAGCCTCGGCGGGCTGCGGCTGCTGCTCGCCTCGGTGCTCGCCCAGGAGGACCTCAACCAGGCGCGCGGCGCGCTGGAGGAGGCGGCGGAGCACATCGAACGTGAGATCGAAAACCTGCGGGCGATCATCACCGAGCTACGCCCAGCCGCGCTGGATGACCTCGGCCTACATGCCGCGATCGAGGCGCTGCTGGACCGCCACCGCGAGCAGAGCGGAGCCACGATCGACAGCGAGCTTGACCTACCCGCCCGCTCCGCAGACCAGCACGACATGGACGGGGAGATGCAGACCACCGTCTACCGGCTGCTGCAGGAGGCGCTCACGAACATCACCAAGCACGCCCGCGCCAACACCGTCCGCGTACTGGTTAGACAGAACGACGGCGAGCTGTCGATCGAAGTGCAGGACGACGGTCAAGGATTCGACACCAGCGCTCAAAGCAGTGGCTTCGGGCTGCTCGGCATGAACGAGCGGGTCGCCTTGGCCGGCGGGACGCTCAGCACCAGCTCGGATGCCAACGGCACGCTCCTGGCCGCGCGCCTGCCGCTGCCCCCCTCAGCTCCCGCGGAAATCTCAGGTGCTCAGCAGGCTGCGTCGTAGCGCATAGCGCACCAGTTCCGCGCGGGTTCGGACCCCGAGCTTGCGGTGGATGTGCTCGCGGTGTGTCTCGATCGTGCGCGGCGAGAGGTGCAGTTTGCGTGCGATCTCGACGGTCGTGTAGCCGAGCGCGATCAGCCTGAGCACCTCGACCTCGCGCACCGTCAACTTGTCGTTGGTCAGCGAGCGGTGAAGCGCAGCAAGGCGAGCCGTGACGCTCGGGCTCAGATATTCCTCATCGCGGGCCGCGGCGCGCACCGCCTCGGGCAGGTCGGTGTCGGCATGATCCTTGGAGATGAACCCGATCGCGCCGGCGGCAATCGCACGCTGCGCGAAAGCAGGGTTCTCCTCCATCGTGACGACCACGATCTGCGTGTCCGGTACTTGCTCTCGCAGTTGGCCGATCGTCTGCAGGCTCGACACCCCGGACATGGCCAGGTCGAGCACCAGCACGTGAGGGCGACGGTCGTGTACATGGTTGACGGCGCCCGTCAGGTCCTCGGCTTCGGCGATCACCTCGATGTTCTGCTGGCCCTCGAGCAGCCGTCGCAGGCTGTGGCGCATCAAGGCGTGATCGTCGGCCACGACCACCTGGATCGGGTCGGCCACGGGCTGCGGCGCTGCATCGACAGAGACCCTGGGAGCCAACTGCAAGTGTCCAGACATGCCCCAACCGTATGTGCTGGCAGGCCCCGTGTTGAGCGGGGAAACGCCCTTACCCGTGGTGGGAAAGCACGGACTCAGAGACCGCACGCTGGCGGTCCGCGCGCAGACCGATCTGCCGGTCGACGGCGCGTGTCAGCGCCGTCGTCTGCGCCTCCACGCTCTGTTCACAATCCAGCGCGAGCACGCACTCATGGGCGAGCTCATCCAGCGTCTGGAAGCGATGAAACTGCGCAGCGACAACCTGTGGCGTGGCGTCTGAGACGCGGTTCGGGCTCTGCATCCGGCTGGCGGCCCGCGCGAGCGCCGTCTGCAGCGTCACCTGGCACTGCACAGCCAGGAAGGTCGCATGCTCATGGCGAAGCAGACCAAAGAGCGCCGCACGCTCGCGGCGCGTGTGGCAGGTGGCATCCACGATCACCCCACCGCGGCCCTCCAGGCGCGCGAGCGCCTCGCGGGCCAACGACAGGTAGACCGCGCAGGTGAACTCCTCGGTGTAGTGCTCAGGTCTCGCGCGCTCGCCGAGCGCCACTCCCGCGAGACGCTTTCGCAGCACATCGGAGGAGACCACCGGCAGCCGTGAGCGACGAGCGAGGTCGCCGGCCAGCGTCGACTTGCCGCTCGCCGCCGGCCCACAGACCACGATCACTACCGGGCCGCGAGCCCCCCAGCACAACCGCTCCGCCAGCCCCCACAGACGCTCGGCCCGCGCCCGCTCCCGGCGACGCAGCGCGCCGTGATGCGTGCCGGCTGCGATCAACGCCACCTTGGCGCGCACGAGCGCCCAATAGGCGCTGTAGAAGCAGCGCAGCCGCTCGCTGCCCGGATCACCACCCGCGTGACGGTAGGCGCGCGCCAGCTCCCGCGCGGCCCACCGCCGGCCGTGAGCTTCCAGGTCCATCGCCAAGAACGCCAGATCACGTGCAACGTCCATCTGGCGCAGCGCCGGGTCGAACTCGATCCGATCAACGACACGGACCTGCGGGCCGAGCAATACGTGCTCGCAGCGCAGGTCCCCGTGTCCGTCGCGCACCAGCCCCCGCTCGACGCGCCGCTCAAGCTCACGGGCATGAGCAGCCACGAACGTCTCGCCGAACCCGCGCATCGTCTCCACCCGCCAGCGGGAAGGGAACGGCAGGCGTTCGATCTCCTGCACGTTCACCATCCAACTGTCCAGCACGTGCTCTGGTCCGTCCGCGGCGAGCGCAGATGAGCGCTGGTGAAACTCGGCCAGGCGCCCAGCAACCTGCTGTATATGCGAGCGGGTGAGAGAACCTGCCTGGATCGCCCCCAGCAGCGTGTGTGCCTCCTGGAAGCGGCGCATCACAACCGCGTACTCCACCGCACCGGCGCTCTCCTCGGAGGCAAAGCGAAACCCTCCGGGGCCGTGGAGGATCGCCCGCACCCCGAGATATATGCCGGGAGCCAGCTCGTGGTTGACGGCCACCTCCTCAAGACAGGCCGCGTGTCGGAGTGAGAGCGTGCTGTAGTCAAGGAAAGCAAGCCGGACGGGCTTCTTGACCTTGTATGCGAGCTCGCCGGCGAGGAACACCCATGAGGCGTGCGTCTCGTGCACAGCGACCGGCAGGCTCTCGCCATAGATCGCCGGCGCCGTCAGTGCGTCCAGGAGGGCTGGGTGGGTGCCTTCCTCCTGGCTGAGATCACGGCGCATCGGCCTCCATCCTCTCTAGCGACCGGCTCCCAAGGCGCGCAGCGCGTTGAGGATCACGGCGACGTCGATCGCCTCCTGGAAGATCGCGCCTGCCACCGGCACGAGCAATCCGGCTGCAGCGAGGGTCATCCCGCACATGCTCAGGCCGATGCCGCTCACCACGCTCTGGCGGGCGATGCGCACGGTTCGCCGGCCGATCACGATCGCGTCGGCGACACGGTCGATGCGATCGACTGCGATCACCGCGTCGGCGGTCTCCGAGGACACGGTCGCCGCGGCGTTGCTCATGGCAATGCCGACGTCGGCCGTGGCGAGGGCGGGCGCATCGTTGATGCCGTCGCCGACCATCACCACCGGCGAGCACCGCGGGTCGCCCCGCATACGCCTGACGATGTCCAGCTTGTCCTGCGGGCTCTGCTGCGCGTAGACGCGGTCAAGGCCGAGCTGCCTGCCGACCGCTTGGGCGATCTCCTCGCGGTCTCCGCTGAGCATCGCCACCTGGCGCACGCCGGCAGCGCGCAGCCGTCGGATCAGCTCGTGAGCGTCGGGGCGAATGTGGTCGCCCATCACAAAGACGCCGGCGAGGTGCTCGTCCACTCCCACGAGCACGATCGCGTTCCCTTCGGCTGGCACTCCCAGCGCCTGGCGATCGGCGGGGTCGATCCCGTGCTCGGACAGCCAGGCGGCGCTTCCCACCAGGACCCTTCGGCCTTCCACGACGCCTTCGATTCCCTGGCCTGGGGCCTCGCGCGCCGTCTCGGGCCGCGTGAGGGCGATCGCCTCCTGGTCTGCCTGGCGCACAATGGCGGCGGCGAGCACGTGGCTCGAGAGCTGGTCCAGCGAGGCGGCGAGGCGCAGCAACTCCTCGCGGGCGATGCGATCGAACGCGATCACTCGCTCGATCGCTGGGATTCCCAGCGTCAGCGTCCCGGTCTTGTCGAGCAGCACGGTGCGCGCGTCGCCTAGACGCTCGATGGCAACGCCGCCCTTGACGATCACGCCGATGTGAGCGGCACGTGAGAGCCCGGCAACGAACGCGATCGGTGCGGCCAGGATCAGTGGGCAGGGCGTGGCCACGACGAGCACAGCCAGTGCTCGAATCGGGTCTCCGCTGACCGCCCAAGCGCCCCCGGCGATGATGAGCGTCAGCGGCAGGAAGAACGCGGCGTAGCGGTCTGCCATGCGTGCGAAGGGAGCGCGCCGCCCCTCGGCCTCTCTGACCAGCGCGACCAGGGCCGCGTAGGCGCTGTCGCCCGCGCGGCGGGTGGCCTGTAGCTCGAACGCATCCCCGGCGTTGGCCGTTCCGCTGCGAACTGTGTGCCCGCGGGCGTAGGTCGCGGGCAGTGGCTCGCCAGTCAAGCTGGACTCGTCGAGCACCGCGCGCTCGCTGACGATCACGCCGTCGGTCGGCAGCACCTCGCCGGCCCGCACCAACAGGACCTCGCCGACCTCCACGGCCTCGACGGGGATCTCCTCCCAACCGTCACGGGTCCGCCGGTGTGCGGTGCGTGGCGCGCGCTCGATCAGGGCGGTCAGCTCGCGGCGGGCGCGGCCCGAGGCGAATGCCTCCAGCGCATTTCCGCCCGCGAGCATCAGCGCGATCACGGCGCCGGCGAGATATTCGCCCAGGGCGAGCGCCCCCGCCATCGCCAGCAGGGCGATGATGTCCACGCCGATGTCTCCGCGCCGCAGCGAGCGCGCCACCGACCACGTCAGCGGCGCGAGCATGAAGGCGACCGTCGTCGCCCATACTGCGTTGGCCGGGGCGGACCCGACGAGCAGCGCGAGCAGCCCGCCGATTGCGATGCCGCTCAACGCCAGGACTGGTGCTCCCAGGAAGCGCAGTCGCTCAAGCCCGCGAGCCATCACGTCAGCTCCTCTGAGATTGTAGGAGCGTCACCGGCTACGGGCGTGTAACTGGCGAGCGCGAGCGCACCGATCGCCAGCAGGCTGGCGATGAGAGCCGTGGCGATCATGCCAGGGGTCGGCACGCTGAGCGCGAAGGAGCGCCGCACCGCCGGGAGCCCGAACGCCGCGACGAATAATCCGGCCAGTGACAGGCACATGCCGCTCACGAGCGTTGAGCGTCTGCGCGAGCCGGCGGCCTCCAGCGCGACCACGAGGTACAGGCCGACCGTGACGAGCACTGCGGTGGCGAACACGCCGGAGTGGATGCTCTCACCGACCCCACGGGCGACCGGCTCGGACTCTCCGGTCAGCATCGACTCGTCCAGCCGCAGATCGTGGGCCTCACGGACCTCGCCGTCGGCGACCACCTGGTCGCCCGCTCCTACGCGCACGAGATCGCCAGGCACGACTTCGCCGACCGCGACCTCGCGGGCGCTGCCGTCGCGCACCACCGTCGCCCTCGGCGCCACGAGCAGCGCCAAGCGGTCAAGGGCTCGCTTGGCGCGGGCCTCCTGCGCGATCCCGATCGTCGTGTTGGCCACGATCACACCCAGGAACAGGGCGTCGCGCCAATCACCGAACACCAGCGTGATCGCGCCGAAGGCTGCCAGGATCGCGTTGAACACCGTCAGGACGTTCGCCCGCACGATGCTGCCGTAGGAGCGGCTGCTCGCCGGCTTGGCTACAGACCCCTGGGCCGCGAGAGCTGCGGCAGCATCAGCCTCGCTGAGCCCGTCCTGCATGGCTCACTCGCGTGGAGGTGCGCCTCGGGGAACGACCAGCACCGGACAGTGCGCCTCGCGCATCACACAAGCCGAGACGCTTCCCAGCAACACATGACGCAGCGGCCCATACGCTCGCGAGCCAAGCATGAGAATGTCCAAGTTACCCGAGCGCTCGATCAGCACCTCGGACGGATCTCCCCTCACCGTCTCAAGGTGAACCGGCACACCATCGCCCAGCTCGCCTGCTACCCGCTCGAGGTTGGCCTTGGTCTCCGCGTACATCTCGTCCTCGGCGGCCGGCAATGAGGGCGAGGAGAAAGCGTAGCTTGCAAGCGCTGGGCTCAAACCCGAGCCCGCAATCACTTCCAGCTCGCCGCCCAGGATACCGGCAAGCTCGTGGGCCAGATGAAGGGCTGCCTTGCCCTCGTCGGAGTCAGAAAAGCCGACGCCAACACGACCGGCCTCGCCGGGGTCACGGCCGGCGTAGCCGGCGGGAGCCACCGCCACAGCACAAGGCGCACCATGCACCATCCGCTCCATCAGGCTGACATGCAGATGATCGGCCAGCCCCTCGTGGGCCGCACCGAACACAATCAGGTTCGCATCTTCGTAGCCCGCGAGCTCGTGCAACGCATGGATAGGCCAAGGCGACGGACTCCAGTGGTATGTCGGCGCCGCCAACCCTCCGATACCTGCAGTGAGCGCCTGCACCTCTCCCCGGACATCCTCCTCGGCTCGGTCGCCAGGCACCGAGGCGGATAGCGGGTGGTAGGGGAATACGATCGTCACATGACTGCTCAACACAGCCGCGAGCCTCGCAGCCAGCTTGACCGCGTCACGCCCGGCTTGGTCTCCCGCGTAACCCACCACTATCTTCTCCAACACCGCCAGGCCCCTTTCACGCAGTTCGCTTAGTCCAATATCCAGCCCGCAACGGTAAAGGCGCACGAAGATCACCTTCAACGGTAATCCCCTGCGCTCGTCACGCGGCGCTCCCGCCGACACGTCAGGGAAAACCCCGGATGCCCAGCCTCCGAGAACGCCAGATGCTTGTTGTATGTCCGTGATCGCCCTTGAACCCAACCCGCCAGCAGCCTTTCCACAGCAAGGCTCGCCCGACCCAGCAATCCATACAGAGGGGCTATCCAAGCGTTATGGGAGCACTCTTGCGCTGGACGCGCTTGATCTGACCGTCGGCAGGGGAGAGGTGTATGGGTATCTCGGCCCCAACGGGTCGGGCAAGACCACCACGATCCGGCTGCTGCTGGGGTTGCACCGACCCAGCGCGGGACGGGCGCAGTTGTTCGGCTGCGACGCCTGGCGTGACCCGGTGGCCGCGCACCGCCATGTCGCATACGTCGCGGGAGAGCCGTTCCTGTGGCCTGGGCTGACGAGCGCCGAGACGTTCGAGCTCCTCGCGCAACTGCACGGCGGCGTCGATGCTGCCTACCGCGAGCTGCTCGTGCAGCGCTTCCAGCTCGACCCGCACAAGAAGATCAGGGCGCTGTCGAAGGGCAACCGCCAGAAGGTGCAGTTGATCGCGGCATTCGCCAGCCGCGCCGAGCTGCTGCTGCTGGACGAGCCCACGAGTGGACTTGACCCATTGATGGAGGTTGCGTTCCGCGACTGCGTGAAGGAAGCCAAGGAGCGCGGGCAGACCATCTTCCTCTCCTCGCACATCCTCAGCGAGGTCGAGGCGCTGTGCGACCGCGTAGGCATCCTGCGAGAGGGCAAGCTCGTAGACGAGGGCACCTTGCAGGAGCTGCGCCACCTTGCCGCGCAGACGGTGGAGGTCACGTTCGCCGGCCAGGCGCCCATGCTCCCGCCGCTGCCAGGCGTGCAGGTCCAGAGTGCAGGGCCGAACGCGCTGCGCTTTGAGGTCTCAGGCAGCGTCGGCCCGTTGATCGCGGCGCTCGCCGAGCATCCGGTTGCCACGTTGACCAGCCGCGAGCCCTCGCTCGAGGAGATATTCATTCACCACTACGACGGTTTCAAGGACCGTGGCGGCGAATAGCAGAGCGCTCTCCGTGCGCAGCCTGCCGCGAGCGGCGCCCGCCGGTCGCGCGCCTGTGCTTGCATTGGCGCGGCGGGCGTTCCGTGATGCGCGTGTGCGCACGATCTCCTTCGTCTACCTGTTCGCGCTCTACGCCTACATCCAGCCGATCGGCTACCGCGACGGGTTCCCCACGGTCGCCGAGCGTGTCGGGTTTGCCCACAGCTTCTCGAACAATAAGGCAGTGCGCCTGTTCTACGGCGAGCCGCACAACCTGTTGAGCGTGAGCGGCTACACCGCATGGCGGGTCGGTGGGACGCTTGCGATCTTCGCCGCGATCTTCGGCTTGTTCGCCGCCGTGAGAGCGTTGCGCACCGAGGAGGACGCAGGCCGCCAGGAGCTCGTGCTCGCTGGGATTGTCGCGCGGCGCACGGCATATCTGTCCTCGATCGCCGCGATTGCGGCTGGCACCGTGCTGTTGTGGGCCGGTGAGTCCGCAGGGTTCATCGTGGCCGGGCTGCCGGCCGGCGGCTCGATGTATCTCGCGCTCGCCACGGTGTCGATCGTGCCGGTGTGCGCGGGCGTGGGCGCGCTGGCAAGCCAGCTTGCGCCGACACGGAGGATGGCACTGGAGCTGGGCGGCGCGGTCCTCGGCGTGTGGTTTCTGCTGCGCGTGATCGCCGACACCGCCAGCGGCGTCACCTGGCTGCGCTGGTTGACGCCGCTTGGATGGGCGGAGCAACTGCGCCCGTTCGCCGGCGCAAAGCCGCTCGTGCTCGTCCTCCCGGTTGTGAGTGCCGCACTGCTGCTCTGGCTCGCGGCACGGATCAACGCCAGCCGCGACATCGGTACAGGGGTGCCGCCCGCACGCGACAGCGCCGAGCCGCGCCTTGGGCTCCTGTCCTCGCCGATGGCGCAGGCGCTGCGCTCTGAGCGCAGTAGCCTGATCGTGTGGCTTGCCAGTGTCGGCGGGTTCGCATACGTCCTCGGCGTGGTCGCCAAGAGCAGCTCCTCCGCCGGGATCTCCAAGAACCTCAACCGTGAGCTCGGCAAGCTCGGCACCGGCTCGATCGTCACACCCACCGGGTATCTCGGCTTCACGTTCATCTTCTTCGTCCTGGTCATTAGCGTGTTCGCGTGCGCGCAGATCGGCATGGCCCGCCACGAGGAGGCAGAGCAACGATTGGAGACGTTGCTCTCGCTCCCGGTCGCTCGCCGCCGCTGGCTCGGCGGGCGCATGGCCCTCGCGGCGTGTGCCGCCGCCGCGATCTCCCTGACGGCGGGGCTGCTGGCGTGGGTCGGCGCCGAGTCCGGTGGGGCCAGCATCTCGCTTGGGAAGATGATCGAGGCTGGCGCGAACTGCCTGCCCGTGGCATTTTTGTTCCTTGGGCTCGCGGCGCTTGCCTACGCGATCGTGCCACGAGCAAGCTCGGCGATCGCATACGGGCTGCTGAGCGTCGCGTTCCTGTGGGATCTCGTGGGGTCGCTGCTCGGCGTCCCGAAATGGCTCGTCGAACTGACTCCGTTCACGCACATCGGGCTGGTGCCCGCGCAGCCTTTCCGCGTCGGTGACGCCGCGATCATGCTCGCCATCGCCGCGGCCTGCGCGCTCGCAGCAGCATGGGTCTTCGCCCGACGCGACCTGACAGGCGCGTGAGGAGGATGAGCCCGTGTTGCAGAAGGTAGCCGTCGGGCGTTGGTCGTTGGACGCCTATGAGGGCATCGCGCCGGCCCCGATCCTCGAGGAGCTGCGCGAGCACGCACGCGCACTGCGGGGCGCGCGCATCCTGCACGTCAACGCCACCCCATACGGCGGCGGCGTCTCCGAGTTGCTGCGCTCGTGCGTGCCGTTGCTGCGCGATCTCGGCCTGACGGTCGATTGGGAAGGTGATCGGCGGCGATCAGGACTTCTTTCACGCCACCAAGACGCTGCACAACGCGCTGCAGGGAGACCCGCACGCACTCACCATGGATGAGCAGAACGCATATCGCAGGTGCATTCAGGAGAACGCCGCCACCTTGGATGGCGGCTATGACTTCATCGTCATCCACGACCCGCAGCCCGCCGGGCTGCTGCGCGCGCACGGCAAGAAGGACGCGCGCTGGGTGTGGCGCTGTCACATCGACACCAGCGAGCCCAACTCTGACGCCTGGCGGTTCCTCGCCCCATACCTGGAGGGCTTTGACGCCGCGGTGTTCACGATGAGCGAGTTCGCGCCGCCCGACCTGCCCGTGGGGCGGGTGGAGGCGATCGCGCCGGCGATCGACCCGCTGAGCCCCAAGAACATCGACCTCGACCCGCTCCTCGCCAGCCAGATCCTCGACTGGATCGGCATGGAGATCCCAGGCAGGCTGATAACGCAGGTCTCGCGCTTTGACCAGTGGAAGGACCCGCTCGGCGTGATCGACGCCTACCGGCTCGTGCGCGAGCAGATTCCAGACCTGCAGCTCGCGCTCGTCGGGTCGATGGCGCTCGATGACCCCGAGGGCTGGGATGTCTACCGGCAGGTCTCAGACGCCGCCAACCACGATCCGCTGATCCACGTCTACACCAACCTCACCGGCGTCGGCAACGTCGAGGTCAACGCCTTCCAGCGGCTCTCGGAGGTGGTCGTGCAGAAGTCGATCCGCGAGGGCTTCGGGCTCGTCGTCTCGGAGTCGCTGTGGAAGGGCACGCCCGTGGTGGCCGGTCATGCCGGTGGTATCCCGCTGCAGGTCCCCGAGGGCGTCGGCGGCCTGCTCGTCGGGAGCACCGAGGAGTGCGCGCAGGCGCTGCTCAAGCTGCTGAACGATCAGCAGTTGCGCGATCGTCTCGGGCGCAGCGGACACGAGCACGTGCGCGAGCACTTCCTGCTGCCACGACTGCTAATGGAGGAGCTGCGGCTGCTCGCAACGCTCGACTCCGCGGGCGGCGGCCCGCCCTGACCGGGGGAGAAAAACCAGTGGGTCTGCCTGCTGATACGGTCGATGGCGGGTCCACCGAGCCCTCGGTCGAGTTCGACGCGACCGAGAGCGTCGAGCTGCTGCTGCGCGACCTGCGCAGCTCACGCACGGGGCTCTCCACGAGCGAGGCGCAGCGACGGCTGCTGCAGTACGGCCTCAACGAGCTGCGCCGCCGCGGCGGCCTGAAGTGGCCGGGCGAGCTCGCGCGTCAGCTGACCCACCCGCTGGCGCTTTTGCTGTGGCTGGCCGCGGCCCTGTCATTCGCCGTGGGCAGCTTAACGATCGCGGTCGCGGTGCTGCTCGTGATCCTGCTCAACGCGCTGTTCGCGTTTATCCAGGAGATGCAGGCAGAGCGTGCCGTGGAGGCCCTCGCGCAGTTCCTGCCCCAGCACGTCACCGTCCTGCGCGACGGAGCACCAGCTTCCATCCTGGCCGCCGACCTGGTTCCGGGCGACATTGTGCTGGTCGAGGAGGGCGACCGTATCGCCGCCGACATGCGACTCATCTCCGGTGGCGTGGAGGTTGACCTCTCAACGCTCACCGGCGAGTCCGCGCCGGTGCTGCGCTCCGCCGAGCTGATCGACACCGGCGTCCCGCGGATCGAGGCGAGGGACCTGCTGTTCAGTGGCACGAGCGCCACCGGCGGAGAGGCCCAGGGGCTCGTGTTCGCCACCGGGATGCACACCGAGCTGGGGCGCATCGCCGCGCTTTCAGAGCGAGTCAAGGAGGAGCCGAGCCCGCTTGAGCGCCAGGTTCGCAAGGTCGCCTGGCTGATCGCCGGAATCGCTATTGCGATGGCCGTCGCCTTCGTCCCGGTCGCAATCTTCGGCGCTGGCCTGTCCTTCACCAACAGCGTCGTTTTTGCGGTTGGCCTGCTGGCCGGCAACGTGCCCGAGGGGCTGCTGCCGGTCATCACGCTGGCGCTCGCAGTCGCGGTGCGCCTGCTTGCCCGCCGCGGCGCGCTCGTCAAGCGTCTCAGCGCCGTGGAGACCCTTGGCTCTACCGACGTGATCTGCACCGACAAGACCGGCACCCTCACCCAGAACCAGATGCGCCCCGTCGCGGCCTGGACCCTCACGAACGAAATCCCGCTAGACCCCAAGACATCAGATCCGCCGGAGCACACCAGCGACGCCGCTCTCACAGCCCTCGCCGAAACCGCCGCTGCCTGTAACAACGCTCACCTGGACGCCGACGGCAATGGCAGCGGAGACCCAACCGAGGTCGCGCTGCTCATCGCCGCGCACAAGCTCACCAGCATCGACGCAACCAGCCGCGAGCACACGCGCACTCACCAGTACAACTTCGACGCGCAGCGCAAGCTGATGTCCACCATCGACACCGGCAAGGGCTTCGACTGGCTGCACACCAAGGGCGCCCCCGAGTCGCTGCTCCCAAGGTGCACCACGGTGCTCCTGCCCGATGGTGAGCAGCACCCGATGCAGCCCTCCGAGCGCGAGCACGTAGCCCGCCAGGTAGAGAGCTTCGCCCGGCAGGGCTTGCGCGTGCTTGCGCTTGCACGCAGGCGCCTGGAGCATTGTGAGCCGCCACTCCGCCGCGAGGACGCCGAGCGCGAGCTGTGCCTACTCGGCCTGGTCACGATGCGCGACCCACCCCGCCCCGAGGTCGCCGAGGCGGTAGCGCGCTGCCACCGCGCAGGCATACGCATCGTGCTGATCACCGGCGACCACCCCCTGACCGCGGCGGCGATCGCCGGCCAGGTCGGGATTGGCGGCGCCGAGCCGCTGATCGTCAACGCACAGGAGTTCGACCACCTGCACGAGCAGGAGGTGAAGGACATCCTCGCCACCGGCCGCGAGGTGATCTTCGCCCGCGCCTCACCGGAGACCAAGCTGCAGATCGCCGAGGCCCTGCGCGGCCAGGGTCACGTGGTCGCAATGACCGGCGATGGCGTCAACGACGCGCCCGCACTGCGCACCGCCGACATCGGTGTGGCAATGGGCCGCTCGGGCACCGACGTAGCCCGCGAGGCATCGACAATGATCCTCACCGACGATAACTTCGCCACGATCGTCACGGCGGTCGAGGCGGGCCGCCAAGTCTACGACAACGTTCGCAAGTTCATCCAGTACATCTTCGCTCACGCCACCCCCGAGGTCGTGCCGTTTCTCGTGTTCGCGCTCAGCGGAGGGGCGATCCCGCTGCCGCTGACCGTACTGCAGCTGCTCGCGTTCGATGTCGGCTCAGAGACGCTGCCATCGCTCGCGCTCGGCCGCGACCCGATCGAGCCCGGCAGCATGGATCGTCCACCACGACCACGCTCAGAGGGCGTCATCCAGCCGCCGATGCTCCTGCGCGCCTGGCTGTTCCTCGGCGTCATGGTCGCCGGACTCTCACTCGCCGGCTTCTTCTACGTCCTTGACCGTGCGGGCTGGCACACAGGCGACCCCGTTGGCGCCGGCACGCCGCTTCACCACGCCTACCTGCAGGCGACGACGATGACGTTCCTGGGGATGATCGCCGGGCAGATCGGCACCGCATTCGCCGTGCGCACCCGACGCGCCTCGCTGCGGTCCATCGGCGTCCTCAGCAACCGCTACCTGCTCGGCGCGATCATTGCCGAGCTGCTGCTCGCCGCCGTCTTCATCTACACGCCACCGATGCAATCGCTGCTGGGAACCGCGGCGCTGCCGGTGCACGATCTCTTGTTCCTGCTTCCATACCCTTTCATCGTGTGGGGCGCCGATGAGCTTCGCCGCTGGCTGCTACGCCGCCACACCCCTCCGCAGGCCGCGTAGGCTGCGCTCACGGTGAGCTTTGGCGCGCTGACCGTGACCGTGCTCGCCGGTCTCGGCGGGCCGCTGCTCGGCTTCAGCACAGCACTTCGTGCTGGCGACAACCGCACAGCTCGGCGTGCCGGCCGCCATCGCCTCGCTCGGGCTCGCCGAGCATGTGCTATCGGGCACGGTCGCCACCGCGATCGTCGCGGCGGCCGTGGTCGGCCTCGGCGTCTGCACGATCGGCGTCGAGCGGATACTGACCCACGAAAGCCACCTCACGCCTGCTGCGATTGGTCTTCAAGAACCTGCCTGACCTGCCGGGCGATCTCGATGTCCTCGCGTGCGGTGAGAACCAGCGTGCGTACAGTCGCGCCCGTGGCTCCAATCTCCTCGTCGGCTCGTGTCTCATCATTGCGGGCGCCATCGACCTCCACACCGAGGAACCCGAGTCCCGCCGCGGCTTGAGCGCGGACCTCGCTTGCATGCTCGCCGACGCCGCCCGTGAACACAAGCACGTCAAGGCCGCCGAGCGCCGCCGCCATCGCGGCGATTCCACCGCGCAGCCGATGGACATACACATCCAAGGCCAGGCGCGGCGCAGGCTCACCGGCACAAGCACCAGCGATGATCTCACGCATGTCCGCGCTGCCCGCCAGGCCGAGCATCCCGGAGCGATGCTCCAGCGCGTCCGCCAGCTCCGCCGCGGACAGCCGCTCGTGCTCTGCCAGCCACAACAGCATCCCCGGATCGACGCTGCCCGAGCGGGTCGCCATCACCAGGCCCTCCAGCGGCGTGAAGCCCATCGTCGTGTCGAGCGAGCGGCCGTCCTCGATAGCGCACAGCGACGCCCCCGCCCCGAGGTGACAGCTGACGATCCGCAGCTCCGAAGCGTCTCGTTCGAGCAGCCCAGGTGTGCGCCGCGCGACCCACGAGTGCGAGAGGCCATGAAAGCCGTAGCGGCGCAGCCCGCAGCGCTCCCGCCACTCCGCGGGCAAGGCGTAGGTCGACGCGGCCGGCGGCAGCGTCGCATGGAAAGCCGTGTCAAAGCACGCGACCGCCGGCAGCTCCGGCAGCGCCGCCGTGACGGCATCGAGCGCGTCGAGCGACTTGGCTTGATGAAGCGGAGCGAGGTCGCTCAACTCGCGCATCCCCGCCTCCGCATCGGCGTCGATCCTCACCGCCTCGCGGAAGCGCTCACCTCCGTGAACAATGCGGTGCCCAACCGCGTCCGCTTCGCACAGCACCGTATCGAGCGCGGCTCGGAGCTCGTCCGGGTCCACCTGCGCGCGAGGAGCCGCAAGCTCCCGCACGGCGATCGCCGTGTCATCGCCGTCGAGCAGCGTGAGCTTGAGGCTACTGGAGCCTGCGTTGACGACCAGGACCCGCATCGCCGAGCCTATGTTGATCGAGCCTCGTTTGCGCCGGGCCAGCACCAGTCTGTGACATCGGGCGGGTCCTGCCCGTGCTCGCGTGTGTAAGCCCTGTGGCGCAGCCGCTCGTCGACCATCTCCTGACGGATGTGCGCTGCGTGCTCAGCCAGGCCGGGAACTCGGTCGATCACATCCATCATGAGATGGAAGCGGTCCAGGTCGTTGAGCATCACCATGTCAAACGGCGTGGTGGTGGTGCCCTCCTCCTTGTAGCCACGGACGTGGAAGTTGGCGTGGTTGGTGCGCTGATAGGTGAGACGGTGAATCAGCCACGGGTAGCCGTGGTAGGCGAAGATCACCGGCCGCTCGGTCGTGAACAGCGCGTCGAACTCCGCGTCGGGCAGCCCGTGGGGATGCTCGGTGTCGGGCTCCAGTCGCATCAGATCAACAACGTTGACCAGCCTCACCTTCAGCTCAGGCAGACGCTCGCGCAGGATCGCCACCGCGGCGACGCTCTCAAGGGTCGGGATGTCCCCGGCGCAGCCGAGCACCACATCGGGCTCCTGCTCGCCGTCGCTGCAGGCCCAATCCCACATCCCGACCCCGCGCGTGCAATGCGCGATCGCCTCGTCCATCGTCAGATAGTTCAGTGAGGGCTGCTTGCCGGCGACGATCACGTTCACATAGTCGCGGCTGCGCAGGCAGTGATCGGCAACGGATAGCAGACAGTTCGCATCCGGTGGCAGGTACACGCGCACGACCTCTGCCTTCTTGTTGATCACGTGGTCGATGAACCCTGGGTCCTGGTGGGAGAACCCGTTGTGGTCCTGGCGCCAAACGTGCGAGGAGAGCAGATAGTTCAGCGATGCCACCGGCGCGCGCCACGGGATGCCGCGAGTCACCTTCAACCACTTCGCGTGCTGGTTGAACATCGAGTCCACGATGTGAATGAACGCCTCGTAGCTGTTCAGCAGACCATGCCGACCCGTCAACAAGTAGCCCTCGAGCCAGCCCTGACAGAGATGCTCGCTCAAGACCTCCATCACCCGTCCGTCCGGCGCGAGGTGATCGTCGCTGTCCAAGCGCTCGGCGTCCCACGCGCGGTTCGTGACCTCGAACACGGCGCCCAGGCGGTTGGATGCCGTCTCGTCAGGACCCATGATGCGGAGGTTCGCCGGGTTGGCACTGAACGCATCGCGCAGGAACGCGCCGAGCACCCGCGTGGGCTCACTGATGCTCGCAGTCGGCGCGGGCACCTCGACGGCGTAGTCGCGGAAGTCGGGCAGCTCAAGATCGCGCAGCAGCGCACCGCCATTGGCGTGCGGGTTCGCGCCCATGCGCCGCGCACCCTCGGGCGCGAGCGCGGCCAGCTCCGCCCGTAGCGCACCATCCTCGTCGAACAGCTCCTCGGGACGGTAGGAGCGAAGCCACTCCTCGAGCTGACGTAGGTGCTCGGGATTCCCAGCGAGGTCGGCGAGCGGAACCTGATGGGAGCGAAACGATCCCTCAGCCGGCAGCCCGTCGACCACCTTCGGGCCGGTCCAACCCTTGGGGGTGCGTAGCACGATCATCGGCCAGCGCGGACGCTCGGACGGGTGGGTGGGATCCTCATTCCGGGCGCGACGCTGGATCTCCGCGATCTCCGCCGTGACCTCATCCAAGGTGGCGGCCATCAGCTGGTGCATCACCTGCGGGTCATCGCCCTCGACAAAGCGCGGCGCGTAGCCATAGCCCTCCATGAGAGAGCGTAGCTCCATCTCTGGGATGCGCGCCAGCACCGTCGGGTTGGCGATCTTGTAGCCGTTCAGATGCAGGACCGGGAGCACCGCGCCGTCGCGGGTCGGGTTCAAGAACTTGTTGGAGTGCCAGCTCGTCGCCAACGGTCCCGTCTCTGCCTCGCCGTCGCCGACCACGCAGCAGACGAGCAGGTCGGGGTTATCGAACGCGGCTCCGTATGCATGCGCGAGGGAGTAGCCGAGCTCGCCGCCCTCGTGGATGGAACCAGGCGTCTCCGGTGCCACATGACTCGGGATGCCGCCAGGAAAGGAGAACTGGCGAAACAGCCTGCGCAGGCCCTCCTCGTCACGTCCGACGTGGGGGTAGACCTCGCTGTAGGTGCCCTCGAGATAGACGTTCGCGAGCACCCCCGGACCACCGTGGCCAGGGCCCACGACATAGAGGGCGTTCAGGTCCCGCTCGCGGACCACCCGGTTCATGTGCGCGTAGAGAAAGTTCAGGCCAGGCGTGGTGCCCCAATGCCCGAGCAGACGCGGCTTGACGTGCTCGATCGCAAGCGGCTCGCGCAGCAGCGGATTATCGAGCAGGTATATCTGGCCGACCGACAGATAGTTCGCGGCCCGCCAGTAGGCGTCCAGCGCGCGCAGTTCCTCACCCGACAGACCAGCGGGCGGGTCTGTCACGGTCGCGTCGTCGATCACAGCTCAAGACTCTACGCTTGGCCCGTGGCACACGAGCACATCGACACCCCACACGAGCTGACCTTCGACGAGGAGCTCCTTCTGTGGCTCGGTGATGAGACCCCGCAGGTGCGCGCCGCGGACTCCGAGCGCGTGCACGACATCGCCGCCGAGTTCGCCCGCGGCTTTGACGCGCTCTCGCCCGTGCGCCGGGCGGTGACGGTGTTCGGCTCAGCGCGCACGCCGCGCGAGCACCCCACTACAAGCTCGTGCACGAGCTGGGGGCGTGTCTCGGCCGCGCCGGCTACGCGATCATCACCGGCGGCGGCCCAGGGCTGATGGAGGCAGCCAACCGCGGTGCGCACGACGTAGGCGCGTCGATGCCGCGCACGAGCGTCAGCGCGAGCACGGCGCTCGCCAGAAACGACGCGCCGTGCACGAGCCGCAGTGAGCCAGCGGCTCAGGATCGCGCGTAGACGCTCTCCTCAGCAGCCGGATGCTCACTCGCCGAGCCCTCGCTCGTGGCGGCGCGGGGCAGCACCAGCAGCGAGCAGCGGGCGTGGCGCTGCAGGTACTCGGAGGTGCTGCCGAGCACCAGGCGCTTGACGGGGCCGTAGCCGCGCGAGCCGACGATCAGCAGGTCCACCGCGTCGCCGAACGCCGCCAGCTCCTCACCCGCGAGACCGTAGACAGCGCGACCCTCGACATCCGGCAGCTCCTTCATGCGGCACCGGCGAGCATCGTGCCGATGTCGTCAAACAGCTTCTCCTTGGAGGCGTAATAGAACAGGAAGCCGAACGTCATGTACATCGCCGCGATAATCAGCCAGTAGCTCGCAACGTCGGCGATGTGGGCGGTCGCGGTCGCACGTGCGCGGGCCGGGACTGAATGTGTATGGGCGGCGGTTGCCATTGGTTCCTCCTGTCGAATGGCGACTTGTGAGCGAGAAGATAGATTCGGCCCGCTCGTCCACCATCGGGGCTCAGCGCGCTGCCAATTGCGCTTTTCTACGTGGTCGCCCACCGTGGCGAGCACGCGGGCACACGAGGCCCTAAAGAACGACCTCGGCGCTTGCCACCGGCGGGCGGTTCGAGGCGGTCCTCGACGGCCTGCCCGTTGCTGGTGTCGGCGTCCGGCCGGTATCGTGACGGCCGATGAGTGGTCAGGACACGATGCCGGCCGGTGGCGAGGATGCCGAGCAGACCCAGCCCGTCGAGCTGATCCGCATCGTGCTCGCAGACGACCATGAGGTCGTGCGCACCGGCCTGCGGATGCTGCTCGACAGCCAGCCCGACTTCGAGGTCGTCGCCGAGGCCAGCGACACCGACAGCGCTCGCCGCTACGTGCTCGGCCACCACCCCAAGGTGCTCGTGCTCGACCTCAACATGCCCGGCGGCTCAAGCCTTGAGGCGACCCCCGCGATGCGCGAGGAGCTCCCCGACACGCAGATCGTCGTGCTGACGATGCAGAAGGAGCCCGCGTTTGCCCGCGAGGCGCTCAGCGCCGGCGCCCTCGGCTACGTGCTCAAGGAGGCCGCCCACGCGGAGCTGGTCGAAGCGGTCAGGCGGGCCGCCGTCGGCGAGAGCTACCTGAGCCCAAGGCTCGGCGCCCGCATGGCCTCAGAGCCGCCGCCCGGCCCGCCCGATGATCTCTCCCCGCGCGAGGTCGACGTGCTGCGCCTGATCGCACTGGGGAACACCAACACCGAGATCGGCGAACAGCTCTACCTGTCGGTGCGCACCGTCGAGACCCACCGCTCGCACATCC
>Ga0210408_10001049_pt1 | contig 30477 bp, 29 predicted proteins | sample IncBWH4MmetaG_FD_155471 | JGI IMG/M metagenome (GOLD analysis project Ga0210408, IMG submission 155471) | Forest soil microbial communities from Barre Woods Harvard Forest LTER site, Petersham, Massachusetts, United States - Inc-BW-H-4-M | ecosystem: Environmental > Terrestrial > Soil >... | reverse complement strand
CGTGGCCAGGAACACGGACCGCAGGTCGGCTGACCACCCCGTCGGCGTGGCCGATGCGGTCGTTGCCGAACGCGGCACCACAGGAACCCTCGGATCAATGGTATGGGGAGCCAGCGCGAAGGTCAGGACATGCGGGACGCCGATAACGATCGCCAGGAACGTCGGGACGAACGTCGCGAGAGCGATCCACATGCCGTGCGAAGGAAGGAACGTCTGCTCTTCCTCCGATGGCTCATCGACGCCCTTCTGTTCCCCGAGCAATATGAGCCCCCACCAATGCGCTCCGACCGCCGGCAGGTTCGTGAGCGCTCGTTTTCCTCGAAATGCTCGTGACCGACGTCGCTAGCTTGCTACATCAGGGTGCCTGAAGCCGGTCTGGAGTCGACGCGCTGAATGCTCCAGGTGGCCCTGACATCGGAGGCAGGTTGTAACTTCCGGTGTGGCTCGAAGCCGGGCCGGCGTAATCGGGTTCCGACATTCCTCGCAGGTGCCGTGCTCCGCGCCCCGGAACCGCTCGAGCGCCTCCGCGAGCTGGTTCGCTTGGTCGATGAGCGGCGTTGCCAGGGTTTTCTCCGGCGCCTCGGCATGCTCCTCAAAGGCGCCGGGGCACTCTTCGAACACCACCCCTCCGCACACCCGGCGGATGAGAGTCAGCAGGTCGCTTAACTCCTCGCGCAGCCGCTCGACGTTCTCCCTCATAGCCTATCCCCCTGCCGTGCGTGCCCTGTAGCCGAGTCTTTCTGGCGACCGTCAGGGCTCACGCTAACAGCCCCTTCCGGGCACCGCCTATTGGACTTTGGTCCAACGAGGGCGGTGCCCTCAGGAAAAGCTTGGGAATGCGGCGCTCAGGGGTGAAGCTAGCGATGCGTATTAGGAGGCGAACCTGATGAGGCCAACCCCTGTCGCCGAAGCATCGTGTCTGTATTGCTCGGACTTCCTAATCCCTGATGTGCCTGCGTGCGAAGCGTGCGCCCGAATTGAACCACGGATCACTCGGAAACTCCGGGCCGGGACGCTCGACTCCCCCGTCCAATTCTGCACGGCGGTGGTCTCCCGGGGAACGGGCCTTGTCTGTTCCGCATGTGACGAGGCCATCGTCGCGGATCGCCAGCGGAACTACCTCGGCATAGGGCCATCGCCGAAACGACTGCTGCGCATGCATCCTCGCTGTGCCCGAGTGTGGCAGGTTCTGGGCCGTCCAGCGCTACTTCAGTCTTGAGCAGCACGATCCGGAGGTAGGCCCCGCCTCTTGGACCAAGGTCCACGTGGGGAGCGGGATTCAATCCCGCTAGAGTGTAGGCAACCAAGTGATCGACTCGGATGAGGAGTTTCTGTCGCTTCCTCCTCTATGATCGATCCCCGAAGCGGAACGACGTCAGGGGATTGGACGAGTCGAAGGGCGAGCAAAGCCGCCGCGTCACGGCATCTTACCGGTGAGTTTCACTTGGCGCCCTGCTCGCAGCACGGTTACCGCAATCGGTTCCGCTGGTTTGAGCCGGCTTGATCGTTCACGAACGTTCGCTAAATCTGCCGCGGTGTTAATCGGAATAGCGTCCACGGCCAGGATGATATCGCCTCCTACTACTAGCGGCTGCCCGTCGATGGTTGCCGTCTTGAAACCGCCCTTGATTCCCATTCCTTCGGCCGGCGAGCCGTTCGCCACGGCCTTCGGAATCCGACCGTCTTGGGGGGTAGATTGAACATGTCCGCGAGCTCATTGGACAATAGCTGCCCATCCAGGCCGGACCAGATCGAGCGACGTTCGAGCAGAAGCTGCCGGGCTGTGTTCATCGTCACGACGAAGCCGAGTCCTCACTCCCACCACTCTTTGAAATGGTGTGGCTCACGATCCCGATGACTTCTCCCGCCATGCTGAACATGGGGCCGCCGGAGTTGCCCGTATTGATACTCGCGTCGGTTTGGAAGAACTCCGCGAGCGGAATCGCCTTGTACATCGTGCTCGGTGCCCAACGCGCACTAATCCAGCCCACACTGAGGGAGTGACTCAGTCCGTAGGGCGCACCCACCACGATAACCTGATCACCCACTCGGACCTGATCGGAGTTGGCCAGCTTTGCGGCCCGCAGGCCGGCTGGGACCTGGTTGAGCTGAATGAGAGACAGGTCAGCCGCCAGCTCCGAGGCTATCACGTGAGCCTCGACGGACCTCCCGCCGAGGAATTTTACGACAACTTCTTCGGCACCATGAACCAGATGGGCTGCGGTCATGATCTTCCCGTCTGAGGAGATGAGGACTCCCGATCCGATTCCGCTCGCCTCCCGGCCTTTGGCCTGAACCACGACGACGGTCGACGCAACCGTGCCAAACAGGTCGGCCATGCTCTGTGCGGCCGCGAATCCCGAAGATACAACAAGGGTGAGACCCACTATTGGACCTACAAGTCGCAACATGATTCTCGGCTCCCTCGCCATACGACCCGTTGTGCTCCTTCCGTCGGTTCGTTAAATCTGGTTAGCTGGCACTGACCGCCCCCGGTCGGCCGGCGCGCACAGCAGTCCGACGCGCCACAACGCGACGGCGCAGTGCAAACGCGCCTGAGCCGCCACCGAACAGCAAGACGACAGGCACCGCCACGACGAGCCAAGCCAGCCCAAGGCATATGACTACCCCAACGATGAGTCCTATCGAAGTCACACTAAGCAGGAGCAATAAGTTGAGCATTGGGTCCTCCGTAGATCGCTATTCCCCTTCTATTCTCAATGTCGGTCACACGCCTTGGGCATGCCCGAGCGCCGTGACCGTCGTCGGGGAGGTCCATGGCACGACCTCAGGACCAGGCGTCGGTGGCGACTCCGGCGCGGAGTGCCCGCACGTGAGCCCCGCCTGGGCGAGTGCCCGTTGTGTATCGAACAGCGTTGTCCCGACGTAGTCGGCCCCGGCCGCGAGCAGGTGCTGGCAATCGGTATCCTTTTCGTGGTGGAGACCCCAACGACCGACCACGATCGTGAGCTCCGGACACTGCGAACGCAGGCGCTTACAGAGATGCCGCGCCTGGCTCAAGCCTCCCGGGGCCACCGCCCCGATGCAAACGAGGGCGGGACGGTGCAGGTGGACCCAGGCGACCACTTCGGCGGTGAGCATCCCGGTCCCGCTCAGCTCGATCCGGTGCCGCGCTGGGCCGAGCAGGTGCCGCACCATCTCGAGACCCAAGGCATCTACCTCGTCTCGAGCGGGACAACCCAGGATCCGGACCGGGGTATACCCGGGGTCGGTCACGGAGAGGTCCCCGGTGTCGATTTCTAGCGGGGCAGGAGCGTCCTGGGCGAGCACGTCGAGGATCTCTCGGGTCGCCTGTCCGACGAACTGAACGTCACCCTCGCTCAAGAGGCCACGATCACGGTCCTGCTTGGCATAGTAGAGCGCCGGGAGGAGCACCGCGTCATAGACCGACTCCTGTCCCTCCGTGTTCACGTAGGCTTCGACAATGTCGCTCGCCTCGTCCTGGTCGCGCGCGAGCAAGCGCTGGTAATAGCGCGCCTTGGTCTCGATGACCGGTCGGTCACCCATGAGCACGACGATGAACCCCAGGGCCGGCAAGTGCTTGGCGAGCACGAGGAGGCAGACCGTCAGGGGCGTCGCCATCAGCAGTCCCGCCGGCCCCCACAGCCAGGTCCAGAAGGTCAACGCGATTAGGAGGGCAACCTGCGAGACTCCCGCACTCTGACCGTACAACCACGGCTCCAGCACCGAGCCAGTAATGGGTTCCAGTACGAGGAACAGACCGACAACCAGCGCCGGCTGAAGCCACCCCGGGAATACCGCCAGGCTGAGGGCGAGCGGCAGGAGCAGTGCGATGAACGCCCCCAAGTACGGGATGAAGCGAAGGGCGGCCGCCAGGGACCCCCAAATGATGGCGTAAGGGATCCCAATCAGGAACAAGCCGAGTCCCACGGCCACGCCGAAACTGCCGTTGATGAGGGACTGCATGAGGAGGTACCGGCTGATCCGCGTCCCGGCTTCGTCCAGGGCTCTCGTCGTCGCCGTCATCCGCCGATAGCCAATCAGCAAAATCAGCCGATCCCGGAGCTCTCGGCGCTCGAGCAGCATGAAGATCACGAGCACCGTCACGATCCCCGCGCTCGCCAATGCTTGGAGGAGGCTTGGCAGGTGGACGAGGATGGACGGGGCTTCCAGGACGACGGCGACCGGCTTTTGACGTGTCCCGCCTGTCTTCTCGATCTCACCGACCACGTCCGCCACCGCGTTCTGCACCTTCTCCACGGAGCCGCCCTTGCCCGCCCCGCGAAGGTCCGCGATCCGGTGGTGGATGTTCAGGCTATACCGCGGCAGCTCATCCGCGAGCGTCACCAGCTGGTGCGTGAGTGTCCAGCCAATCGCGCCGAGGAGCGAGAGCGCGAGGAGGACCGTCACGAGGATCGACGGCACCCGACCCAGCCCTCGCCGCTCAAAGGTGCTCACTACGGGACTCAAGAGGAACGTGAGCAAGACGGCCAGCGCGAGCGGGATCAATACGGCCTGCAGCCAGTACAAGCCCGCAACGACAAGCGCGATGATCCCGATCCCCCAGCCCTTGTTCATGTCCGTTCGTCCGCCGACGCTGCGGGGTAAGGGCATCGACTCTTCTTCCGCGCCACTCTCGGCCGATCCTGCGCCCGGCCGGACATGGGTCGACCACGAAGGCGATCCGTGGGCAGGTCAGCAGGGGTCAGCGGGGCCGTCCATGCTTCATGACCTCCTACCACTGAAGACTTGGTGGTGCCGACCGCTGAGGGCACCCCCTCCACGAGTAAGACCTCGGAGAGGATGCCCAGCGATCTCACGAGGCCTTAACCATGTCCGCCGTGCCAACCACCATGACCGCGGGCTTCCCCGCCCCGGTGGTCACCCTCTCGGTGGTCGCGCCGCCACGGCTCGCCGCCGCCGCGGTGGTAGCCTTGGCGACCGTTCCACTCCCCGTGCCAGCACCCGCGGCATGGCTCGGGGGAGAAGAAGTAGGGCACCGGGACGCCGATCTGGGCAGTTGGTATGTTCACGACCTGGACGACCCCAACCAGGGCCGCCCCGACGGCCAGCAGCGCCGCTATCAGTAGGGATCTCATCGGCGATCTCCGTGTCCTTCGTGTTCTGCGTGTCCTTCGTGTTCTGCGTGCCCTTCGCGCTCCCCGCGCCCGTCCTGGCCCCAGCCTCCGCCTCCGTAGGGCTCGAAGATGCAGCCAGACACCGTCGCGGCCAGCATGACCAGCATGAAACCAACTACAAACTTCCGCATGTTGTTCTCCCTCCGCTCTCTCAGGCTCGACTCTATACAGAGCCCGAGCCTTCACCTATTGGCTCTTGGCCTTACAACTTTAGACGTTCCTGTTTCCGGATCAGATCGGCGAGCACGATCCGGCCCATCCATTGGACCTAGGTCCACTAGGTATTCACCCTAGAGGCGCTTAGCATCCGTCCAGACGGTGCTCGTCAGGAACTGATCGGCCTCGCCCGGATGCCGCCGGTCAACCCCAACAGCCTTCAAGGAGGAAGCACCTATGCGGTACGGACAGATCATGGCGGTCACGGTTCTCGGCGTGTTCGTGATGGCGACGTCTTTCGCGGCGCAGGCCCAGACGACCAAGGACAAGGTCGAGAATAAGATGGAGCAGGCGAAGGACTCGGCCAAGAGCACCACCCAAGAAGCGAAGACCGCGGTCAGCGACAGCTGGGTCACCTCGAAGGCCAAGATCGCCCTCTTCGCGGATGAGCGCGTGAAGGGCTCCCAGGTCAGCGTCGACACCAAGAACGGCATCGTGCATCTGCGTGGCAAGGTCGACAGCGCCGAGGCCAAGGCCGCGGCGGCCGCGGTCGCGGCGGGCATCGAGGGCGCGAAATCGGTGAAGAACGACCTCCAGGTGGTAGCGCCTGCGGCCCGTAAGGCGGTCGACGCCAACGACAAGGACCTCGCCAAGGCGGTGGAGACGCGCATGGCCCGGGACGCCCAGCTGAAGAAGGTGGACGTGCGCACCGATGGGGGCGTCGTGACGCTCACCGGCGAGGTGCCGAGCATCATGGTCGCCGCGAAGGCCTCCGAGCAGGCCCGGATGGTTCCCGGTGTGAAGTCGGTCAAGAATGAGCTGACCGTTCGTCAGGCCAGCAAGTAGCTCCGAGCAGAGACAGAGGAGGCTGAGATGGCAACGACCAACGCGACGCTGACGAAGGCGGGGCCGATCACCCTGCCACCTCTGCCGTGGGCCGACAACGCTCTCGAGCCCTTCATCTCGAAGAACACAATCTGCTTTCACTACGGCAAGCACCACAAGACCTACGTTGACAAGCTGAACGAGCTCATCGCGGGCACGCCCGAAGCCGACATGCCGCTCGAGGACCTCGTCAGGAGGACGGTCGGCGATCCGAAGAAGTTGCAAGTCCTTCACAACGCTCAACAGACCTGGAACCACACGTTCTACTGGAACAGCCTGCGGCCCCAAGGCGGAGGGAAGCCGCCGCGGGAGATCGCCGAGAAGATCGAGAATTCGTTCGGAGATGTCGACGCTTTCAAGGAGAGATTCGCCGAGGCCGCGGTGGGGCAGTTCGGGAGCGGCTGGGCGTGGCTCATCGCCGAAGGTGGCAAACTCGAGGTCATCGCGACGCCCGACGGCGAGGACCCTCTTCCCACGGGCGCAAAGCCGCTTCTCACGCTGGACGTCTGGGAGCATGCGTATTATCTCGACTATCAGAATCGCCGGAAGGACTACGTCGTCGCGGTCATCGACAACCTCCTAAACTGGGAGTTCGCGACCCAGAATTTGGGGCGCAGCAAAGACTAATAGAGAGACAGAGCGCCATGTCTCATGCCCGCGGGCGGCTTTGCGCGGCCGCGTTATCCACGCGGCCAACGGCTCAGGCGTTGGTCAGGGGTAACATGGCGAGCAGGGCTGCCATCGGCAAATATTTCATGTGGTTTCCTTTGACTCGCAGCAAGAGATAGGGCCGCACGTGCGACCGAACCAGTAGCACGTAGTACAACGCGACGATTGCGATCAGCACGTAGGTCATCTGCCAATCCTCCCGGTCGATGGCTCCAGCATGGGCCGGGCCGAGCGCCGAGACTAGATGGACCTTGGCTGTAGAGCCTGGCCTGGCGGAGCTCCCGACATTGGGGCAGGGCTCCCCTATCGCCCCTCGAGGAACTCCCGGGCTGGGGCGAACGCCTCGGCCGAGTAGCCGGCCGACGCCAGCACCCGGGTCAGGCTCTCCGGACGGAACGGTCGTCATCCACGGCGAGGATCAGGGGCGAGACTGTCGTCAGTGCGCTCCCTCCGGAGCCACGGGCAGCGTGACATGGAGGCTCGCCCCTCCTTGCGGGTTGTTCTCGGCCTCCACGGCGCCGCCGTGCGCATGGACGATGGTGCGGACGATGGCCAAGCCCATGCCCAGCCCCTCGGTTTTGGTGGTATAGAGCGGTTCGAAGATGTGGCCACGATCCTTCTCCGCGATGCCGGGCCCAGAATCTTGCACCGTCACCCGGAGCGTGGCGGCGCCGTCTCGGGCCGTCCGGATAACGAGGGTGCGTGCACCCGCGTGGGGCTCCCGCATGGCTTCGAAACCATTGAGCACCAAGTTGAGCACCACCTGCTGGAGCTGGACCCGGTCGCCGCGCACGCGCGGGAGGTCCGGGGCGAGCTCGAGGCTCATCGACACGTTGCGCATGATCGTATCGCTTCGCAGGAGCCACGTGACCTCCCCCACGATCACGTTGAGGTCGAGCGGCATGAACTCGGGCTCGCCCTTCTTGATCAGGGCGCGCAGTCCGCTGATCACGGCGGCGGCCCGCTTGTCGTCCGTCACGATATCGCTCAGGATCTCGCGCACACTCTCGAGATCCACGACGTCGGCGGCGACGAGGCGCTGGGCCGTCTGCGCGTTGCTGAGGATCGCCGTCAGCGGCTGGCTCAGCTCGTGGGTCAGCGAGGCGGTCAGCTCGCCCAGGGCGGAAACCCGGCCGATGTGGGTCAGATCCTGGCGGAGCCGCTGGGCCTCGAGCTCCCCCTGCTTGCGCGCCAACGCATTGGCGAAGACTTCGCCGAGGAGGTGGAGCTGCTGGATCAGCTCGTCCGACCGCGCGCGCTCGGCACCGACCGTGCTGAAGACCAGCCCGCCTACCACGATCCCACTCACCAGGAGGGGGACCGCGACCTGGGGCTTGACCCGGTGGAGGAGATAGCTCTGCCGATCCACCGCCGCCTCGTCCGGCAGCTCCTCGAGCTGCGACACGTTGATGACCTCCCCGCGCTGCAGCCGGGCCGTCATCCACGGGAACTCACCCACCTCCATCCACTCCTCGACCGCCCATGACCGGGCAGCCGTGCCATCCCGGGTGAACTCGATGAGGCTGCCGCGATCGACCGCCAGGAAATCGACGACCTGGCGGAGCCCGTGCTGGACCGCTCGGTCGAAATCAGCGGCCGACAGATGGCTGAATGCCGTCGCCAGGGAGGACAGGAGCTGCTCGAAGCGTAGCCGCTCGGCGAGCGAGAGCTCCATCCGCCGGCGGTCGAGGACGCCGGCGAAAGCCTCGCTGAGCAGGCGGAGCCGCTCCACCAGATCGTCCGGCCAGGCCTGGCCGGCACGAACAGAGGCGAAGGAGAGCACGCCGAGGATGGGTCCCCCGGTGCGTAGGGGGATCAACACCTGCGAGCCCGCGCCCACGCGTTCGAAGCTGGCCCGATCGATCGCCGCCGCCTCGGGAAGCTCGGCAAGTCGCGAGAATCGGACGACCTCTCCTTCCCGCAGTCTCCCCGACACCCAGGGGAACTGGTCCGTGGCCGTGGCCGGCGGCGGCTCCTCGAGGCCCGGCCGCGCCCACGAGACGTGGAGCCTCGGCCTGCCCTCGGCGTGTTCGTCGAGACCGCCGCGATCCACGCCCAGGAACGTGACCACCTGCCGGAGCGCGCGCTCGATCGCCACGCCGGTGTCGGGAGCGCTCACGTGAATCAACCCGGCGGACAACGCTGACAGGAGCGTCTCGAACCGCAGCCGGGTCGCCAGCACGCGCTTCGTCGGCCGGCCCTTCCCTCGGCGAGACCGGCTGCGCCGTCCCAATCAGCCCTCACACCCCGCGGCGCGGGTGCGCCGGCCGACCTCGTGGCTGTCCACGCCCGGGAGCCCGCTGTCGATGCACCCGGTGTCCGGAGCGGTCGCGAGCGCGATAGCCACGCCGCGCGCCACCTCGACCCGGTGGCTGCCGAGTTCCGGGATCACCGCGCCCGGCCGTGGTCTGGCTGAGCACTCGCCGGAGTCATTCTGCGATTTCTCCGGTCCATCCTACGAACAGCTCCGATCAGCCGTCAAGATAGAGCCCGAGGCGAGATCTTCTCGTCTTCGGGTGACCGCGGGGCAGCCCTCGGTGGAGTTTCCTAGGACAGTCGACATGCATTCTATGGTCTGATGCCAATCGCGAAGGGAGCGCACGCAGCTGGCAGGTCGTTAGAGACGTTCGGACCACGGATTGTCGCCGTGCCAGCAGCGACACCTGGTGAGGATGCCGTGGGGGCACTCCAAGAGATCTTCGACAACTTTACTCATCTCGGCGTTTTCGCCGTGCTCTTGCTCGGCAGCCTGGGGGTGCCAATCCCGGAGGAAATGCCGATCATCGCGGCCGCCGTGCTGAGCCACGAAGGTATCGTTCGGTGGTGGCTTGCGCTCCCCATCTGTCTCCTGGGGGTGCTTTCCGGAGATGTGGTGCTCTACTGGGTCGGCCGGCACTGGGGTGAGCAGGTTCTCAACTGGCGACCGGTCCGGCTCGTACTGTCGCCCGCGCGCGAGCAGTGGCTGAAAGCAGCGTATCGACGACATGCACTGAAGACCGTCGTCACGGCGCGGCACGTCATCGGACTCCGCGCTGCCGCATTTCTGACGGCAGGCATTGCGCGCGTGCCGTTCTGGAAGTTCGCCGTGGCGGACGCGGGCGCCGCCTTATTCGGCGTCCCGTTGGTATTTGGGTTGGCCTATTTCTTCACAGATCAAATCAAAGCCATCATGACCGATGTGCACCGGACAGAGCGCTGGCTCGGTCTCGCCGGCCTCCTGGCGCTGGCGACGATTCTGGTCGTCGGCGTGTGGCGATGGAATCGTCGCGTCGGGAAAGAGCGCCTGGATCAGGAATCGACCCGGCGGTGACGGCTCGCGTGTTCACCGCGATTCGTCATGGATCGGCGGCTCATCACTATTTCGCGGTAGGTTGGCGAGTTCGTCGGCCACGGCGCTGACGGTGTCGCGGATTTGAGCCTCGCTGTGATTCGTGGTGATGAAGAAACGCAGACGGGCGGAGCGGGCGGGCACTGCCGGCGACAGAATCGGTTGGACGTTGATGCCCCGGTCGAACAGGGCCCGTGACAGGCGTAAGGCCTTGACCGAGCTTCCGACGATGACCGGCACCACGGGCGTGCCGGCCGTCAGGCCAGTGTCCAGGCCGCGCTCCCTGGCCAGCTTCAGGAATAGCGCCGCCAGCTCGCGCAGCCGGGCCACGCGACGCGGCTCACGGTGGAGAACCGTCAGGGCGGCCAGGGCCGCGGCAGCGCTGGGCGGGGCGAGGCCCACGCTGTAGACGAACCCGGGGGCGGTGTACTTGAGGTACTCGACGAGCTTGGTCGAGCCGGCGATGTACCCGCCGCAACTGGCCAGCGACTTGGAGAGCGTGCCCATCCACAGGTCGACGTCGGAGCGCGCCACGCCCCAGTGCTCGCCGACACCCCGGCCGGTCGCCCCCATGGTGCCCAGCGAGTGCGCTTCATCGACCAGCAGCAGCGTCTTGTGTTTCTGCCTGAGCTCCAGGAAGCGTGGCAGTTCGGGGAAGTCGCCATCCATGCTGTAGACGCCCTCGATGGCGATCAGCACGCGGCGATAGCGGTGGCGCACTTCGGACAACAGGATGTCGAGGGCCTGCCAGTCGTTGTGGGCAAAGGCGCGACGCGTAGCGCCGGCGAGCATGGCGCCCTGGACGATCGAGTCGTGGGCCAGAATGTCGTGGAGGATCAAATCGTCCGGCCCGAGCAGGTGGCCGATGCTGGTGACGTTGGTGGCATGGCCGGAGACGAAGACGATCGCGGCCGGGGTGGCCAGGAAGGCGGCCAGGGCCTGCTCCAGATCACGATGCACCTGCTTCTCGCCGGAGACCAGGCGACTGGCGCCGGCGCTGGTACCGTAGCGGTCGATCGCGGCCTTGGCGGCGGCGGCGACCTCCGGATGGTGGGCCAGGCCGACGTAGTCATAGACGCTGAAGTTGACGAGCGGACGCCCGTCGATGCGGGGTGCGCTTCCGGCTCCGCCCTGGTCGACGCGAAAATACGGGTTGTCGCCGGCCGCCAGCAGCAGGCGTTCCTGACGCTTCAACTCGGCGTACTCGGGGAAGAGAGCCAAGTCGTAGTGGTCGGGCGGGATCGGCCCGGCGGGAACATCCGGCCGGGGGCCATCGATCAGGTGCTTCTGCACGGCCTGGACTAGATCCTCCAGCGTCCGGGCCTGGCTGAACACCGTGTCGGGCAGGCGGCCGGCGAAGGTCTTCTCCAGCGTGGCCACGAGGTCCAGGCGTTGCAGCGAATCCAGGCCGAGGTCGGCAAGGGGAGTGTCCGGTGTCAGGTCGGGCAAGGCGGCGCCGGCCACGGCGCGGGCGTGCTGGCGGACGGCGGCCAGCGCGGCTTGCCAGAAGTGCGAGGCCGGATGCGCCGTGGAAAGCCTCGCGTCTTCCGCGCCAGGGCGGGTGGCCGCGCTCGGGCCGGCGTCGTCCACCGGCAAGCCGCGGTGTTCGGCGAGGGCCTTGAGCTCCCCGGCCAGGAAGGCGGCGCGACAGGCATGGCGCTGGACCTTGCCGCTGGAGGTCCTGGGAATCGTACCGTTGCGCACCAGCACGACCGCGTCCAGGGCCAGACCATGCTCGTCGAGCACCGCGCTGCGAACCGCATCCAGCACGGACGCGAAATCGACCGTTCCTTTGCGCGCGATCTCCTGCACCAGCACCAGGCGCCGCGGGCCGTGATCATCCGTGACAAAAGCGGCTCCGTAACCGGATTCCAGGAGCGGGTGGCTACCGCGAGCGGTCACCTCGATATCCTGCGGATAGCGGTTCAGGCCGCGGACGATGATCAGGTCGTCGAGCCGGCCGGTGACGGAGAGCTGGCCATCGTCCATGAAGCCCAGGTCGCCGGTGCGCAGAAATGGGCCTTCGCCCGTGTCGCTCAGGCGGGCATCGAGGGAACGGCGGGTCTGGCCGGGCTTGTGCCAGTAGCCCTGACCGACCGAAGCACCGGCAACCCAGATTTCGCCTACCCGGCCGGGGGCGGCCTCCGCGCAGCTGTGCGGGTCGACGATCACCACGCGGAGATCGCCGACGGGCGATCCGCAGGCCACCAGGCGGCGAGCCTGCGGACCATCGCGGGGCACGGGCTCGACGCGGTTCTCGGTCAGCGCCGTCTCGCTGAACGTCCCGATGGTCGCGCCGCTCCCGCGCCTCGGGCCGCTGACCATGAGCGTCGCCTCCGCCAGGCCGTAGCAGGGATAGAAGGCGCCCGGCTTGAAGCCGCAGGGGGCGAACGCGGTGGCGAAGCGCTCGAGCGTTCCGGGCTCAATAGGTTCGGCGCCGATGAAAGCCAGGGCCCAGGAGGACAGGTCGAGGGTGGCACGCTGCTCGTCGGTGATCTTGCGAAGACAGAGATCGTAGGCGAAGTTGGGCCCGCCGGAGATGGTAGCCCGGTACTTGCTGATGGCGGCCAGCCAGGTGATAGGGCTCTGGAGGAACGTGGCCGGCGAGATGGAAACATTTGTCGCACCCGCGAACAGGGGGACCAGAACGCCGCCCACCAGCCCCATGTCGTGGTACATGGGCAACCAGAAGACGCTGCTGTCCTCGGACCGTACGCCGAACGCCTGATGGATGGCATGGACGTTGGCCATCAGGTTTGCGTGGCTGAGCATGACGCCCTTGGGCTGGCTGGTCGAGCCGGAGGTGTATTGGAGCATGGCCAGCGTGCCGGGGGCGACGGCCGGTTCTTGCCAGCGCTCGGCCAATGCGTCGGGTATCTCATCGGTAGCGAGCCACGGGAGCTGCGACGAAGTGGCCGCTTGATCACGTTCCCCCGCCGCCACCATGGCCTGAAACTGAACGGCGCCCGCGGCAGTACTCAGCGCGATACGAGCTCGGGCATCGGCGGCGACGGCCCGGAAGCGCTCGAGCATGCGGTGGCGATGCGGCGGGTAGGTCGGCACCGCGACACAACCGGCGTACAGGCAGCCAAAGAAAGCCGCGATGAATTCGAGGCCGGGCGGATAGACGAGCAGCACGCACTGGCCGGCAAATTCCATGTCCTGCAAGCGAGCCGCGATGGCTCGAGCTCGCCGGTCGAGCCGGGCGTAGGTAAGACTGGCGTGATCGGCCTGGCCATCGAGCAGATGGACGCAGGCCGGCTGCTGCGGGCGTTCCTCGGCGTGGCGGCGCAATACGCGGATCAGGTGGCCGGGAAGCTGATACGGACCGACGCGAGTTTGGGCGCGAACCGACATGGGCCGAGTCTCCCGTATGACTTTAGCCCACGACCGGCGCTCTGTGCTCGTTTTATAACTGCGCCGGAGTACGGCTAGCTCCGCGTCCCGGTCGCCCCCACAGGACCGCCGGACACGGCACACTCACCGCGATCGTCAGTGTTTCCAGGCCAGGTACCACTCGGTGACATCACTCCCGATTCCTATCTCGGCAAGGTGGCGTAGATCCACCTCCAGAACTTCGGGCGTGCTGAACTCCAGGATGCGGAATCGTGGATCCGTCCACACACGTCGCGTCCGACCCCAGACCTTCGTGTCTTGCGGCAGGGTGAGGCGAATGCGGTGGATGAGGTTGATGCCCGCCAGCGCCGCTACCTCGGCCACCATATCGGTGCAGTTGTTCGTCCTCACGCCGAACTGGTCGTACCTCCTTTGCATCACGTGCTCGTACACCAGTTGGTACCGTCGTCGGGAAATCGGCATTCTCCAGACGAACGTGGGGGGGCGATTGGGCTTGCCGGTCTGGAATTGGCCATCGGACATTGTCTGCCACAAGTAACCGATCGGATCGGGATCCCCGTCCCGAAGCCGCTGCAGCACGCCCTCATGGTAACGCGGCTTCTCCAGCCCGAAGTCACCGGTGTGGCCGAATTCCAGACGACTCTCGGGACTTTCCAGCATGATCCAAGCGTGCGCCCACGGACGCCGCCAAATCGACAGGAGAAGCGACCTCGGTTCGCTGAAGTCCCAATCGGCCGCTTCGGTCAGGAAATAAAGGGAATACCCCTGGTCTCCCACGGGTGTTCCGGTGGCGGGATCCAGGTCGGCATCGGGGGCAAAGCGCCACACGATCCCGATGGGCTGGGCACTCCAGCCGTCGGGCTGCATCGAAGCGTGGATCTGGTGGGCGCAACCGGCCGCGCCCCCGGTCGCCAGTATCACCAACACGAGGAGCCACGCTCGATATATGCACTCGGCTCCCTCCCTATTCATTTGGTATTCCCATCCTGGCCGGGACCGCGGGCCAGAAGCCGAGGTATCTGAGGATGCCCTCGATCAACGGCCCCCGCTGGATCAAGAAGCGGTCAATCGCCGGCCGGCGGTGCTTGAATAGAATGACGCTCGGGATTGACGTCGCGCCGAGATGCGCCTTGGTGTTCTCCGCGCCCGGGCCCGCGTGATAGAGAGGGATCTTCTGCTCCACGCAGTAGCGGACATTCTCGAGCCAGGACAAGAAATACAGGTTGTACTTGCGGCCAACCTCGTAATCCATGCAGAAATACTTGTCCACCATCGCTTCCGGCTTTACGACGAGAAGGTTGAACGCGGCCAGCTCCTCCTGCACGAAATAGAGGGTGTACTCGGCGCCCGGGACTTTCTCGCAGATGCTCTCGAAGAATAGACGGTTGTGAACGCCAAACGCCATGGGGCATCGCTTCACCGTGTCTACATAGAGCCGGTGGATCCGGTCCAGAAAGGGAGAGATATCGCGACTTCGAACCACCCTGACTTCGGAAGAGACGCGCATCTTGCGGCGCAGGTTTTTCCGCGCGGCCCTTGAAAGGCGGCTCAGGTATTGCTCCAGGCTGTCGAAAGTAATCGGGAGTCGGGCGCAGGGCAGACATTCCACCTGGTGGAACCTCTCGAATACTTCCCCGGGGAGCTTGCCGTGATGATTGAAGTTGTAAAACGCCACGATGTCGCTCTCGAGCTCGGTCGCGAGCGTTTGCAGGGCGCCCAAGGCCATGTTCCACGCCGCTTCGAGGGTGCCGGCATCGACGTGAGGGTCGATCCCGATCTCGCTCCATTCCCCCACCAGCAACCCCACCCCTAGGATTCGGGGACGAAGAATTGAAGGAACGAGACGGCCTGCCGCTCTCAGCGATGTCTTGATCCATCCCTCGGCAAAGGTGGACAGATCAAATCGGGTCTCAAACAAAGGCAACAGGAGAATAGGAGTATCATCCTTTGACACGACGATGCTTCGCAGGTCAAAACCATCGATGCCCGATTCTTGCAGCAGCGAAAGAAGAGCCGCGGTGCTGGAAGGCTCCGGAAAAAGCCGTCGCAGCTCCGGCCCCGGCACTCCGTCTAACCGGGGCACGCAACGGCAGGTAAGGTTGTTCATGGCCTGTCGGTCTTGATCATCGATGCCGAGACTCCGATACTGGAGAATGCCGGATCTCATCTCGAACGTCTACCTCGCAGGCCTTATCGTTCTGGTCTTGGCGGCGCGAGAGCACATCACCGACTGGCGCTGGCTGCTGACGAGGTACGCGACCCTCCTGATCTTGCAGGCGGGGGTCGCGGCGGGGAGAGGCCATGGTCTGCCCCGGATCATTGCCGCCTTCTTTCCGCTGGTCCCGGTTCTGGGGATCTACGACTCGTTGCGATTCATCCCGGAGCTGAACCCCGGAGACCGAGACGACCTCTTGATCTCGATCGACCGGGCCATCCTGGGTGGAGACCCGAGCCGCTGGCTCGAGCGAATCAGTACTCCCTGGCTCACCGACCTCCTCCAGGTTGCGTATTTGGTGTACTACATCCTGCCCATCGTCCTGCTCGGGATCCTGTACGGCCGGGAGTCTCGCTTCGCGAAGGAAACTGGACAGACACGCGAACACGGAAGGGCCTTCGACCTGTGCGTCGTGGCTCTTCTGCTGTCCCACTACCTCGCATTCACCGGCTACCTGGCCATCCCGGCCCTCGGGCCTCGATTCGCCCTGGTGTCCACGTACCGAACAGAGCTGTCCGGTTTCCTTGTTGCCGAACCGATCCGGCACTTCCTCGACGCCCTGGAGGGGATCAAGCGCGACGCCTTCCCCAGCGGCCACGTCTCCGCAGCCGTGCTGAGCCTCCACTACATGTTCCGATTCACGCCTCGCCTGGCCTGGTACGCTCTCCCGGCGGTCGCCCTCATGACCTTTGCGACACTCTACCTCCGCTACCACTATGCCGCCGATATCCTGGCGGGCGGACTGCTCGCCGCCCTCTGCGTGCTTCTGGCGCCACACCTCCTTCGCTACGAGCACCCCACCTCCCGGGGACCGCGGTAGGGACGCCCGATTCCCTACCCGGGCGTACCCGGCACCCTTGCCATGGCGCCGCCCGATGGGATATCGTTCGCGTGCCAGTTCATGAGGGGCGCCCGACGCGGGCTGGGAATGGGCGATCGCGCCGCCTACGGTCACACCAGCATCGAGGGGATTTCAACGTGAGGAGACCGATACGTTGCGGGCGATCCGTGGCCGCGCCGGCGACCCGGTCACACCCCGCAGTCGGCGGCGGCGGTGCGGCACCGCGGCGATGGAGTGAAGCGGGATGATGCCAGCGGAGATCACCCAGGAGGAGATCTTGGCGGTCTATCCGCAGGTCGCCCAGATCATGGCGGACGCGCTTGGTTGCGACGTCGAACAGGTGGGACTCGGCGTCCCCCTCATCGAGGGCCTCAATGCGGAATCGATCGATTTCCTGGACATCATTTTTCACCTCGAACGGACCTTCAAGGTCAAGATCCCGCGCGGCAAGATCGTGGAGGACGCGCGCGGGGACCTCCCGGAGACGGCGTTCGAGCAGAAAGGCCAGCTGACCGAGGCCGGTCTGGAGCGCCTGCGGAAGTTCCTCAGCGAGGTTCCGGCCGACCGCTTCCTCGTGCCCATGAGGGTAGCGGACATCCCACGGCTGTTCACCCCCGAGACGTTTTGCAAGGTCGTGGTACGCGCGCTGCGAGCCGTGCCGGGCGGCGCTTCGCGGGGTTGAGGGTCTGAACCACCTACCTGTCTCGATACGCCCCGTCGAGTTGGGGAACCGTCGGCAGCTCAAGGAATTCATCACGTTCCCGTGGAAAATCTACCGGGACGATTCCAATTGGGTCCCACCCCTGATCCTCACCCAACTTCAACTCTTCACGCCGGGGAAGAATCCCTACTTTGCCCATTCGAAAGCCCAGCTCTTCATGGCCTTCAGGGGCGAAGAGCCAGTGGGAAGAATCTCAGCTCATGAGAACAATCAACACATTCAGGTCCACCACGACGGGGCCGGATTCTTCGGGTTCTTCGAATGCATCGATGACCACACTGTAGGCCAGGCGCTGTTGGATGCGGCCTCGAACTGGCTGTCGGAGCGCGGGCTCAAGACCATGAGGGGGCCCCTGAGCTTTTCCGTGAACGATGAGGCCGGCTTGCTCATCGACACCTTCGACGAGCCGCCCCTCATCCGGATGACCTACAATCCTCCTTACTATGCCGGTTTGATCGAAGGATCCGGTCTTCAAAAGATCCAGGACCTGTACGCCTATGCGATGTTCGAGGGTGAGGATCTATCGGAGAGCGTACGCGGCATTGCCGATGCGGCTCTCGAGGATCCCAAGCTCGTCGTCCGGACGATAGATGAGAGGGATTTCAAGAATGAAATGGAGAAGATAGCAAAGATCTACGCGGAGGCCTGGTCCGAGAACTGGGGCGCGGTGCCTCTTACGGGTGACGAGTTCGATCGTGTCGTCGGCGAGCTCAAATTGATTGCTGAACGGGATCTTTTCTTCATCGCCGAGTACGACGGCGAACCGGCCGGCATGTCTCTGGTTCTTTCCGATGTGAACGAAGCCCTGAAGAAAGCGGGCGGCCGTCTGTTCCCTCTGGGTCTGCTGAAGATCCTTTGGCATAGGCGGAGGGTCACATCCATGCGCATGCCCCTGATGGGCATCCGGCCGGAATATCGCATGAAAGGCATCGATGCGGTCTTGTGCTGCCGTACGTACGATGGCGTGAAGAAGAAGGGCCCCCGGAAGATCGAGCTGTCATGGATTCTCGAGAGCAACAAGGCGGCCAATGCGGTGCTGAGAAAGATGGGCGCCCGGAGGTCGAAGACCTATCGGATCTATGAAAAGCCGCTCTAGTAGGCTTCCTCTGGGGACCGATTTGGCGTGCGGGTTCTGGTGACCGGCGGGACCGGATTCATCGGGAGCCACCTCGTTGAGGCCCTGATCGCCCGGGGCCACGAGGTCCGCTGCCTTGTCCGGGACAGTCGACGACTCGGCTGGATCGCAGGACTTCCGTCGGTGACGATTGCCCAAGGGGACCTGGACGACCCGCGCTCCCTTCGGGAAGGCACGCGGGGGGTGGACCAGGTCTATCACGTGGCCGGATTGACGCGGGCCCGTACCGCGCGGGAATTCCTCCGTGTCAATGGGGAGGGAACTCGGCATATGGCCCAGGCGTGCGTGGACGCGCCGGGGGGACCGCGCCGCCTGATCCACCTGAGTAGCCTGGCCGCGGTGGGCCCTATGCCGACGTCCACCGCGTATGCGGAGGATGTTGCACCTCGTCCGGTTTCCCCTTACGGGCGGAGCAAGCTGAACGGCGAGGCGGCCGTTCTCGCCGTGCGGGATCGCCTGCACGTGACCGTGTTGCGTCCCTCCGTGGTGTACGGTCCGCGAGACCGCGCGGTCCTGGAAATCGCTCGCTGGGTGACGCGAGGTCTCCTGCCGATGCCGGCCGGTCCGCCGAGGACTCTCGGCGTGTGCCACGTCCAGGACCTGGTGACGGCCCTTCTGGCCGCGGGCGAGGCGGACGTCTCCTCCGGCGAGATCTTCCACGTGGCCGGAGCGGGAGCGTTCACCTGGGAGCAGGTGGGCGACGCCCTGGGCGACGCCCTGGGAGCCCGGCCCAGGCACGTGCGGATCCCGGTGCCGATGCTCCTCGCTCTGGCCACGGTCGCCGACGCGTGGGGATGGGTCTCGGGCCGGCCGGGATATTTCTCGCGCGGGAAGGTACGGGAGGCGGCCGGGCACTGGCTCTGCGACACCAGCAAGGCCCGGCGGCAGCTTGGCGTCGTTTCTCGTGTTGGACTGGCGGAGGGGGCAGCCGTCACGGTGAAGTGGTATCGGGAGGCTGGCTGGCTCCCGGGGTCGCCGTAGATCCGGGACCGCTCTGGAGGCGCGCTGATGCTCGCACGACGTGTGGTCATAACCGGCCTGGGAATAGTGGCTCCCAACGGGGTAGGAAAAGAACCGTTCTGGCAGGCCAACGTCAATGGCCTCTCGGGTGTGTCCGCGGTCCGTCACTTCGACACTTCGGGCCTTCGTTCGAAGATTGCTGGAGCCATCTACGATTTTGAACCCGCCAAGTTCATGGCCCCATTGGTCGTCAGAAGGACGGATCGGTTCGTTCACTTGGGTCTCGCGGCCTCCCGGCTCGCCCTCGTCGACTCGGGCTTGAACCTTGGCGGCGAGGATCCGAAACGAATCGGCTGTATCCTTGGCTCCGGGCTAGGGGGCGTGCTCTTCCACGAGGAGCAGATCGAGATGGCGCTCGAGAAAGGCCTCAACCGGCTGAGTCCCCAGTGCGTGCCGCGCATAGCGCCGAACGCGGTATCCGGGCACATCGCCATCGAGTTCAATCTGCGCGGACCCAACATGACGATATCGTCGGCCTGTGCCTCGGGAACCATCGCCTTGGGCGAGGCCTTCAGGAAAATTGCCGGCGGCGGCATCGACCTGGCGCTCGCCGGTGGCGCCGAGGCTCCTTTGACACGGTTTACTTTCGCCGCATATTGTTCCCTGCGGGCCCTGTCGACCAAAAACGGCGCTCCAGAAGAAGCCTGCCGTCCTTTTGACCGAGACCGCGATGGCATGGTCCTGGGCGAGGGTGCCGCCATTCTCGTCCTGGAGGAGCTGTCCCATGCGCTCCACCGCGGCGCGAGCATCTACGCCGAGCTCGTCGGTTACGCCCACAACTCGGGCGCCTACAACATGATCGTGCCGATGGAAGATGGACATGATGTTGCCGACGTCATGCTGGCTGCGATTCAGGACGCGGGACTGACATTGAAGGACATACACTACATAAACGCACACGCCACCGGGACGGAGGCCGGCGACAAGGCGGAGAGCCGTGCCATCAAGACTCTCTTCGCCGAATACGCCCACGCCATCCCGATATCGTCTACGAAGTCCATGATTGGCCACACGATCGGAGCCGCTGGGGCGATAGAGGCGGCCGTGTGCTGCCTGACTATTCAGAACGGCGTCATCCCGCCGACCATCAACTACCGGGAAAAGGACCCGGAGTGTGATCTGGACTATGTTCCTAATCAGGCCCGTATCGCCCGGGTCGAGAACGTACTGTCCAACTCATTCGGGTTTGGCAGCTGCAATGCTTGCCTGGCCCTCAAGCGGTATGAGTAGCGATTGCCCATCGGCATGAATACGAACGGGCGACGCGATGATGCCCACCGGGTGGTCGTGACCGGTATGGGTGTTGTGACCCCCATCGGGGAGACTCCCGCCGAGTTCAGTGCGTCGCTCCGGGCGGGCCGCTCCGGCATCACGCGCTGGAAGCAGATGGACGAGCGGACCCTGTCCAAGATCGGCGGCGACATGTGTGACTTCAACCTGGGCACGCACTTCGAGCGCGTCGGGGCGAGATATCCGCCCGACCTGATCAAGCGGGCGCGCACGGTCCTGCGCGCGACGCCCCTGACCGGGCGACTGGCCGGCGCCGCGGCCTTGCAAGCCTATATCGACGCCGGCCTGCCCGATGCTGGGCTTGATCCCGAGCGCGTGGGGCACGTGGCTGGCGGCAACAACCTGAACAACAACTACTTCGTCGAGAACGTGCGGGCGTTCGACCGTGACCCCGAGTCCATCGAGCCCCTTCTGGGAATCGTGTTCTGGGACACCGACGTGCTTGGCAAGGTCGGGGAGCTCTTGACCGTCAAGGGCCCCAACTACATGGTCGGCAACGCCTGCGCGAGCGGCAACATGGCTCTCCTCTGCGGGATCGACCTGCTGCGCGCAGGCCGCGTTGACGCCGTGGTGGTCTCGGCTGCCACGCAGGAGCTGGATCCGGTCGGGCTGCAAGGCTGGGCGCTGGTGGATGCCCTCGTCTGGCGGTCCTTCACCGACGATCCGGCTCGCGCCAGCCGGCCCTTCGACGTACACCGCCAGGGCTTCGTGCCCGGCGAGGGCGCCGGCGCGGTCATCCTGGAGACCCTCGCCGGCGCGCGGGCGCGCGGGGCGCGGACCCGTGCCGAGCTCCTGGGCGGCGCCTCGACCTGTGATGCCACACGGCGGCCCAAGCCGGTCGTGGAAGGTCACGTGCGGGTCATGCGGGGCGCCCTGCGCGATGCGGGCATCGCGCCGGACGACGTCAACTACATCAATGCCTATGCCGCCTCGACCGTGCTCGGAGATGCCGCCGAGGTCGAAGCGATCAAGCAGGTCTTCGGCGATCATGCCCGCCGCATCCCGATCAACGCGACCAAGTCCATGCTCGGGCACTGCCTCACCGCCGCCGGCCTCGTCGAGCTGCTGGCCTTGCTCGTGCAGATGGAGGACGGGTTCCTGCACCCGACCATCAACCTCGACCAGCCGGAGTCGGGATTTGACCTCGACTTCGTGCCCCGCGTCGCGCGGCCGTACGCGATCGATATCGCGCTCTCGAACTCGTTCGGGTTCGGCGGACTCAACGCCTGCGTGGCGGTGGGCCGCGCCCCGTAGCCGCGACGCGTGGCTCCATGACAAAAAGCGGTGAACCCGCGATCGACGTCGCACACTTGACAAAGCGCTACGCCGATTTGCTGGCCGTCGATGACGTCTCCTTCACGGTCAGGATGGGCGAGCTTTTCGCGTTCGTGGGGCCGAACGGCGCGGGCAAGACTACGACCGTCGAGATCATCGACACCATCCGCACGCCCACGTCGGGCACGGTCCGCCTTCTCGGGATGGACGTCACCAAGCGGAAGCGCGACATCCTCCGCCGCATCGGCGTCCTTCCGCAGGGGTTCACCTCGTTCGATCGCATCTCCGTCACGGAGACTATCCAGTACTACTCACGCCTGTTCTCCCGCCGCAATCCCGACGTCGAGGGGCTGATACAGCTCGCGCACCTCGAGGATAAGAGCACGGAACAGTTCCAGAATCTCTCGGGAGGCCTGAAGCAGCGGCTCGGCATCGCGGTCGCGCTCGTGAACGACCCCGAGGTCGTCTTCCTCGACGAACCGACGACCGGGCTCGACCCCCGCGCACGGCGTGAGGTGTGGGAGGTTCTGGTCGGCCTGAAGAAGAAGGGGAAGACGGTGTTCCTCACCACCCACTACATGGAGGAGGCGGAGCTTCTGGCCGACACGGTCGCAATAATCTCCAAGGGACAGATTATCGCGATGGGTTCTCCCGAGGAGCTCATACAACGCAACGCGAAGTACCTCGTCCTCACCCTGAAGTCCGCCGATGCAAAAGCCCTCGAAATCGTCCGGACGATCGGCCTCGAGCCAGTCCTAGACGACCACCGGAACATCACGGTCCACGTGGAGCACCCGAGCGACGTCCGGAAGATACTGAATGCCCTCACGGAGGGCAAGGCGTCGTTCCTCACTCTGGATGTCCGCAAGCCCAGCCTCGAAGCGGTCTTCCTAGACCTCACCGGCGAGACGCTCCGTGCCCCGTCAGCCGAGATGATGCCGGAATGAACCCGGACGTCATCGGCGCCAATCTCATCGTGAGCCTCAAGAGCTTCTACCGCGAAAAGTCCGCGGTGTTCTTCACGATCGCGTTTCCGATAATCCTGATACTCGTGTTCGGAACGATCTTCATGAACCAGGACGACATGAGCTTCGACCTTGACGTGCAGGACCTCGACCAGACGACCTCGTCCGCACAACTCGTCAAGACGCTCGAGCTCGACGGGAGGTTCAAGGTAGCCCGGGTCGACCCAGCCATCAACGTCACCCAGTACGCCAAAGACAAGAAGGTAAATCTCGTCCTGGTGATCCCCACGGGCTACCAGCGGGCGCTCGTTCAGAGGCTGGGGTTGATCGGTGGGGTGCCGAGTGCGGCGTTCCGTAACTCCAACGCGTCGGTGACAGTCAGGTACATCTACGACGCGAGCTCGAGCTCGGTATCCCCCAAGATGCAGATGCTCCAGTCCGCCTTCGGAGCGGTGAACCAGGGGATGTCGGGCGAGCCGCCTTTCATCAGATCGGCGGAAACATCGATCCTCGCCAGGAAGTTTAGGTTTATCGAGTTCTTCGTCCCCGGTATCATCGCGATGTCGGTGATGACGTCGAGCCTGTCCGGCGCGGTGAGCATGAACGCGGAGCTCCGTCAGAAAGGTGTAATCCGGAAGCTATCTACCACGCCCATTACCCATAGCGACTGGGTACTGTCGAACATCCTGTACCAGGTCATCCTCGCGGTCATATCCGCGACGGCGATATTGCTGGTCAGTTACGCCGTTTTCAACGTGAGCCTGCGGATAGACCCCTGGCTCCCCACGTTTATCGTGCTCGAGGTCTTCGCGTTCGCGGGAATCGGGATGATTCTCACCCGAGTCGCGAAGGAGGCGGAGAGCGCGATGGCGGCGGCGAACGCCATCATGTATCCGATGATGTTCCTCTCGGGGAGCTTCTTCCCGCTCGAGATGATGCCGGGCTTCCTGCAGAAGATCGCCCGGATACTGCCTCTCTACTACGGCAACGAGGGGCTCCGGGCGGCCATGGTATTCGCCGACAACATGACTGCGCTGCGTTGTTCCGCGATTATCGGGGTGTTCGCAGTCTTGGTGTTCCTGGTGGGCGTCATGACCACCAAATGGGAAGAGGGCAAGTGAAATGGGGATTCAACGTGCGCGACGTGAACGAGGGACCGAATGATGACGGACGCCCTTGCGGGGAAGGTGGCGCTGGTCACCGGCGCGTCCCGGGGCATCGGCCGGGTGATCGCGCACAAGCTGGCCGCGGCCGGCTGCGACGTGGCGGCCAACTATTACAATAGCCACGACGAGGCCGAGGCCCTCTGCGCGGGGATCCGCGCCATGGGTCGGCGCGCCTGCGCGATCCAGGGAGACGTTCGAAAACCAGAGAGCGTGGAGGAGCTCTTCGCTGAATTCCGCCGACACTTCGAACGCCTCGACATCCTGGTCAGCAATGCGGCCAGCGGGGTGCTCAAGCCCGCGCTCGAGATGTCGCTCAAGCATTGGCGCTGGTGCCTGGAGACCAACGCCCTGGCGCTGGCCCTGCTGGCCCAGCGCGCCGTTCCGCTCATGCCGGCGGGTGGCCGGATCATCGCCATGTCCAGCCTGGGCGCCACGCGGGCCATTCCCGACTACGGCTTCGTCGGGGCATCCAAGGCGGCGCTGGAGTCCCTCGTACGCACCTTGGCTCAGGAGCTGGGGCCACGGGGCATCCGGGTGAACGCGGTCAGCGCGGGGGTCGTCGATACCGATGCCTTGCATCATTTCTCCAACCGGGAGGCCTTGCTCACGTCGTTCGCGGAGCGTGCGCCGGCGGGGCCGGTCCTCACCCCACAGGATGTCGCGGGAGCGGTCTACCTCCTCTGTCTCCCGGAGGCCGCGATGGTGACCGGGCATACTCTGGTTGTGGACGGCGGCTTCTCCATCTCCGGCTGAGGAGAATGTGCTGACGGATTCCGGGCTGGCCGGCAAGACGGTCTTCGTGACCGGAGGGAGCCGCGGCATCGGGCGCGCCATCGTCGAGCTCTTCTCGGCCGAGGGGGCAGACGTGACCTTTCTGTTCCGCGAGAACACCGCGGCCGCCGCCGAGGTCGTCGCCGCGGGGCGCGCCGCCGGACGGCAAATTACCGCCGAGCAGGTGGATGTCCGCAACCCCGAGGGGTGCGCCGCGGCCGTCGAGCGGGTCGCGGGCCGCTGCGGCCACATCGACGTGCTGATCAACAATGCCGGACTCGTCCGCGACAACCTCCTGGGGTTGCTCGAGGATGACGACGTGCGGACAGTACTGGACACCAACATCACGGGGATCTTCAACGTGACCCGCGCGGTGGTGCCCCACATGATCGCCCGACGCGCTGGCAAGATCATCAACATCAGCTCGGTGGCAGGCGAAAAGGGAGGCCGCGGCCAAACCAACTACGCCGCCAGCAAGGGAGCGGTCAACGCCTTCACTCGCGCCCTGGCCGTCGAGCTGGCGCCTCGCCGGATCACCGTGAACACGGTGGCCCCGGGCGTCATCGAAACCGACATGTCGCACGCCATCCGCGACCACGCCGGCGAGCAGGTCATGTCGCGCATCCTGCTGCGGCGGTTCGGCACCTCGGCGGAGGTCGCCTACGCCGTCTGGTTTCTCGCCTCCCGGTTCGCCGACTACATCACGGGCGAGGTCGTCCACGTTGATGGCGGCTTCAAGATGGAGTGACCCGAGATGATGCCAGTGCGCTTCAGCGCCTTCTCCTTCGTGGACCGGATCACGGCACTGGAACCCGGGAAGCGGGCTCGGGGTCACTTCACGATCCCCGCCGGGCTTTCGGAGTTCTCGACCTGCCTGGTGGCCGAGGCGGTCGGACAGCTGGCCGCCTGGGTCGCCATGGCCCACGCCGAGTTCCGGCGGCGCCCGGTGGCTGCTCTGTCCGGGGCGATGCGCATCGTACGGGAGGCGGTGCCGGGGGAGATCCTCGACCTAGGTGTGGAGATCGAGAGCGACGATCCGGACACCGTCGCCTTCGCCGGGTGGGCTCGTCTCGCCGACACGCCGGTCCTGGAATTGAGCCGGTGTGTGGGGCCGATGCTGCCGTTGGAGGACTTCGATGCAGCCGAGGCGGTGCGAGAAGATTTCGAGACGCTCTGCGGGCCGGGCGCGTGGCCGGGCCGCTTCGGAGGTATCGCGAAACCGGATCTGGTGGTGATCGACCGCGTCCCCGGCCAGCGGTTACGCGCGGCCATGGACGTTCCGGTATGCGCCGCCTTCTTCGCCGACCACTTCCCGAGGCGCGCCGTGTTTCCCGCCTCGCTCCTGCTCGACGCCCAGATCGGGCTGGCGTTGCAGCTCGCGGGTGAGACGCTGCCTCCAGGCCCGCGGCTCAGACCCGCCCGCGTGACGGATGTGAAGATGCGCTCGTTCATTCTCCCGGGTCAGGCGGTGATGCTCGAAGCGGCGATGCGGTCGGCAACGGAAGGGAGGGCCGAACTGAGCCTCGCCGCGATGGTGGGTGGGAAACGGATCGCCACCGGGAGGGTTGAGATCGTCCCTCCAGTGCAAGCATGACGCGCGAACAGCGCCGGGTCGCCATCACCGGGCTGGGCCTCGTCACCCCACTTGGGAACGACACCGCCGCCGCCTGGAACGGTCTCCTGGCGGGCCGGAGCGGGGTGGCGGCGATCACCCGTTTCGACGCCAGCGGTTTTCCGGTGCGCATCGCCGCCGAGGTGAAAGCGTTTGACCCGCGCCATGCGATCGAAGACCGCAAGCTCCTCAAGTTCGCAAACCGCTCCCACGGGTTTGCCGTCGCCGCGGCGGAGGAGGCCCTGCGTGATGCCGGCATCCGGCCGGCGCGCAGCGACGCGATGCGCTGGGGGTGTGTGGTGGGAAGCGGCAAGACGGGCACGGGGTTCGCCGAGCTCGCGGAGGTGCACCGGCACTGTGCCCCCGACGGCCACTTCCACCCGGATCGCCTGCTGACCGACGGATTCGGGACGGATCCCCTGGACTTCTTCCGCAGCCAGGCCTGCGCCGGCCTGGCTCTCTTGCTTCACCGGTTCGGGATTCGCGGCTACGCCACGTCGGTCCACACGGCCTGCGCCTCGGGGAGCCAGGCGGTGGGGACGGGCATGAAGCTGATCCGGCGCGGCACCGCAGACTGCGTCCTCGCCGGGGGCTTCGACTCCATGATCGATCCGATCGGCCTGGCGAGCTTTTGTCTGCTGGGCGCTCTCTCGCCGGACAACGAGACGCCCGAACGCGCCAGCCGCCCCTTCGACGCCACGCGCAACGGCTTCGTCCTGGGCGAGGGTGCCGGCTTCCTCGTCCTCGAATCGTGGGACGCTGCGCGCCGGCGCGGAGCGCGGATCTATGCCGAGCTGGCCGGCGACGGCAACTCGCTCAGCAGCTATCGCATCACCGATTCCCATCCTTCCGGCGATGGGCCGATCCAGGCGATGCGCCAGGCCCTGGCGGATGCCGGTGCCCGGCCGGAAGAGGTGGACTACCTGAACGCCCACGGCACCTCCACCCTCATGAACGACCGGAGCGAGTGTGCCGCCGTCCGGGCGGTCTTCGGGACCCGCACGGGGCAGGTCGCCGTGAGCTCGACCAAGAGTCTCATGGGACACCTGATCGCCGGGACCGGGGCGGTCGAGGCCGCACTCTGCGCCCTGGCGATTCATCACGGCGTCCTTCCGGTGAACGCGAACCTGGTAGAGCCGGACCCGGAGTGCGATCTCGATTTCGTGCGCGATCAGTCCCGGAAGCGACGGATCCGGCTCGCGATGTCCAACTCCTTCGGCTTCGGCGGATCGAATAGCTGCCTCGCCCTGAGGCATCCGGACCACGTCGGAGTATGAGCGCCCGGGTGGTCGTGACCGGGAGCGGCGCCATCTGCGCTGCCGGCAAGTCTCCGGAGGAGATCTGGGAGGGCGTGCGGATCGGTCGATCCGCGATCCGGCCCATCCAGCAGTGGGACACCTCGGGCTGGCCGACATCTCTGGCCGCCGAGATCTCCGGATTGGACCCGCGCGCCCTCGTGGAGGACCGCAAGATCCACAAGCTGCTCCAGCGCACCGATCTTCTCGGGCTGTACGTGGCCGGTCGGGCCCTCGGCGATGCAGGACTCGTCGCCTACCGGGATGCCCTGGAACCGGCGGACGCGGCGGCAGTGAACGACCGCACCGGCGTCTACGTCGGCTCGGGAAGCGGCGGCTACCAGAACGAGCACGAGTTCTTTCCGCTGCTCACCACCGCGAACGGAGATATCGGAACCTTCGGCCATGAGCTCGTCGCCAGCGTGAACCCCATGTGGCTCTTGCGGTCGATGCCCAGCAACGTCCTCTGCCACATCGGCATTCGCTACGGTCTGAAGGGGCCGAATGCCTGCGTGACGAACCACAGCGTGAGCGGGTCCTTGGCCGTCGTCGAGGCCGCCGCGGCGCTGCGCGCTGGCGAGGCCGACCGGGCGCTGGCAGTCGGGCACGACGCGCCCATCGAGCCCCAGATGGTCCTGGTCTATCACCAGCTCGGGCTCCTCAGCTCCGACGGGCTGTGGCCGTTCGACACTCGGCGCAGTGGCAGCCTGCTGGGCGAAGGGGCCGCCGCGCTGGTCCTCGAGACAGAGGCAGCCGCGACCGCGCGGGACGCCCGCGTCCTCGGCGAGTTTCTCGGCAGCGGCTGCGCCACCGATGCGAAGGGGCTGCTGGCCATCCTCCCCGATGGCGACGGGCTCGCGGGGGCGATCCTCATGGCATTCGACGACGCCGGGATTGGGCCACGGGATGTCGGGATGATCGTGGCGCACGGAAGCGGCACGCGGCCATCGGACGCCTCGGAGGCCGCGGCCATCCACCGGGTGTTCGGTGCCACGACCCCGCCCGTCACCGCGTTCAAGTGGGCGTTCGGGCATCCCCTGGCCGCCTCGGGTACCCTGGACGCCGTGCTGGCCCTGATCACCCTGCGCCGCGGCGTGGTCCCTGGTGTGGCGACCCTGCGCCAGCTGGATCCCGACCTCGGGAACCTCCCGGTGTCCGCCGGGCCACAGGTCCCTCGCAGTAGTGTGGCGCTTGTCCTGAACCGGGGCTTTGGTGGGTCCAACACGGCGCTCCTCCTCCGAGCCGCTGCCAGCGAAGCAGCCTTATGACGGACGATCCCGGCCCTCTCACCCGCTGCGGCATCGACACCGTCGAGATCGCGCGCGTCGAGCGTCTGCTCCGGCGGGCCACCCCCGAGGAGCTGCTCACGATCTTTTCAAGAGAGGAGCTGTGCGACGTCGGGGAGGGGCCGGGTCGGGCCGCCAGCCTCGCGGCTCGGTTTGCGGCCAAGGAGGCCTGCCTCAAGCTGTTCCCGCGCGAAGCAGCGCTGGGGCTGATCGGTCCAGCGGACTTTGCCGTGGCACGCGACGGCTACGGCGCGCCGCGCGTCGTGTCCAGCCCGACGGCACTGGAGTTGATCGCTCGGCATCGCCTCAAGCCCATCGCCGTATCGCTCACCCACGATAAGACAAGGGCGGCAGCCGTGGCCGTGGCCGAGCCCGCCTAGATCTTCGGCGGCGACGGCTACATCTGCGACTACCCGGCGCAGCGCATGCTGCGCGATGCCAAGACCACCCAGATGGCCGGCACTCAGTCGTCCCAGGCTCGTTTCACGGCCGCTTGCGGAATCCCAATACGCGCGTGTGACCGGCCTGTGATTGACAAGTGATCTGACCGCTCCCGTTTAACACGTGATATCACCGCTCAATCGCAGGGGACTCAGGCGGCCCGGGTGTTGAGCGGGCACCCCGTGGCCGTAAACCAGCCGAGACCGCGGGGGCCCAACCAGACGGACTGGCGGCCATCGCGACGGCGGCGGAGCAGCGCTCGGAGCTTATCCGAGCAGCTCTGGATGGTTCTCCAGTAGGTTCAGCGCTATGGACAACTCTCTGCTGAGCGCTTGGTGATCATTTCCGCATCCCGCTATTTCCGCGGCAAGATGGGCGCCACTCGGGCCGCGGTGAGAAAGCCCCGCGATGATCTCGCCGAGATCCCCGGCGGGAACACCCGCCCGAACCGCCTCAAGCGCCGCCTGAATCTTGTCCTTGAGCTGTTGGTTGGTCATCGTTACCCGCCTCCGCGGCGCTCCATCACGCCACCCCGAGCGCCTTCGCGGGCTTCGGCACCACCTGGCGACTATACGTTCCAACCCGTCCCGAGGTGATGCATGAGCCTCTGCGTCACCTTGGCCTTGGCCGAGTTCCCCTCGATTCTGCCAGAATGCTCGAACTCCCTACAATGCGAAATTCTGCAGCGAAATCGCCTGGCGGTAAGCCAGGAAGTCAAACCAGGACATCCGTTCCTCGCTGATCCGATCAGCGAGCGACCGTCTGCTCGATTCGCCGGACCGGTCCCTTGACATACAGAGGTCCGTCGCAACGCACGAAGGCGGGGACGTCGTCGGTCAGGATGACGCACTCTTGGTCGGCCGGTGCCATTCCCATTACGGTGGCGAAGAAGCAGAGGGCCGCGCCCAGCTTGGGTTTCAGCGCGTAGC
>Ga0210408_10001048_pt1 | contig 30479 bp, 23 predicted proteins | sample IncBWH4MmetaG_FD_155471 | JGI IMG/M metagenome (GOLD analysis project Ga0210408, IMG submission 155471) | Forest soil microbial communities from Barre Woods Harvard Forest LTER site, Petersham, Massachusetts, United States - Inc-BW-H-4-M | ecosystem: Environmental > Terrestrial > Soil >... | reverse complement strand
AGCCGCCCTTATCGAGCGCGGGGGGCGAACGGCGACCACGCCCACCGCCCTTGGCCGTCGATCCGATCGCAAAGCCCGCCCCGAGGGCCGCCACGCCGACCACGACGAGCAGCGTCAGCCACCGTGGAGACAACACTGCGCGCCGGTCGAGGCGCTCGCGCCCCGCGAGCTCACCTGGATGCGCGTTCATCGATGCCTCAGCATTCGCCCGCGGGGTTGTTCGCACCCGAGGCCAGGCAGACTATCCGCACCCGAGGCGGCCTGTTCGCGCGAACCGTGAACTCAAACGACTTGCCGACCCAGTCAGTCTTCGTGACCCTCACGGAGATGCGCGCCCCAACCCTCAGCCGCCTACCCCTAAACAGGTCCGCCAGATTCGTACTGCCCGGCGACCGTGCCCGCCGCCGGCGCGGACATTTGCGCCCGCTACATGAGCGATCGCTCACCGCCGTCACCAAGCGCCTGCGCGAGAAAGGGCACCCCTTTCCGCGGCAATCGACTTCGACCAATCCGCCCGCGGGGGGATCGTGCACCGCCAGGGCTTCCACGATCGTGTATGTGCGGGACCATCCGAAGCTCCATGTCATCGTTGCGCGCACTACCGGCAGAGATTCCTTTGCGGAGAGCAACACTGGCGTCGTTGGCGGAGACACCGACGCCACGACAATCGCTGACGGAGCCGACGCCGCGGAGGCCGATCCAGCGAAATTTCCTGCGGTGACCACCGCACGCAGGGTATGCCCAAGGTCGGTCGCCACAACGCCGTGAGTGGCAGCGACCCCACCATTGATATTCTCACAATTCGCACCATCCGAGCCGCAGACTTGCCACTGATATTCAAACGTGCTCGGGCTGCGCGTCCATGACCCTACCGAAGCCGACAACGCTTGACCCTCGACAGCGCGACCCGAAATCAAAGGCAACGCCACACTCGATGGCGCCGAGGGAGTAATCAACCGCACAATGCTTTCTCGTCCGAAATACCAGAGATCGCCTTCAGCACCCTGAATTAGAGCGCCCGAGTCATTACCTTCTCTTGACGCATTCGAAAAAAGAGTCACTGAGCCCTGCGGCGAAATGCGTCCGAGTATATTGGCGTTCTCTCGGAACCATAAATTGCCGTCAGACCCCGGGGTGATCCCACCCATAAGTTGGCTGACGATCCCAAGTCCGTACTCCGAGATTGAGCCTGTCGCCGTGATTCGCCCGAGCCCATCTGGGCTCTCCGTGAACCACAAATCATTGTCCGCGCCAAGCGCAATGCCCGCCGTGGGGTTGTATCCCGTCGGGATCGGGAACTCCGTAACCGTTCCGGCGGGGGTGATTCGACCGATGAGGCGCTGACCTTCGCTGTTCGTTCCCTGATCCGTAAACCACATATTACCATCCGGACCCAGAGCTATACCAACCGGATTGCTGGATTCGGGTACATTTGCCTGCGTGCCAGTCGGAATCGGAAACTCGGTGATTGTGCCAGCTGGCGCGATCCTGCCAATAAAACCTGATTCTCCCTCAAAAGTGCCCTCGTCCGTGAACCACATGTTGCCATCCGACCCAAGAGCGATATTCCCAGGGAAGAAATGCCCAGGCATACCCGCATACATCATAGGTGGAATCGGAAACTCAGTGACCATGCCGGCAGGACTTATCCTGCCTATGAGGTATTCCCCTTTGCTGTTAGTCGCATGATCGACGAACCACATATTGCCATTCAAACCAAGGGCGAGATCGCTTGGCAGGCTTTGCGTATCGGGCATGCCGGGCTGAGTGCCAACTGGCACTGAGAATTCGCCGGTGATCACTCCAGATGGAGTGATCCTCCCCAGGCGTCCCAGCGAGCCCTCGACAAACCATATACCCCCTTCCGATCCCAGGGCGAGCGAAGATGCTTCATAAGTCTGACCACGTATCGGAAATTCTTCTATCAGCGCGGGGGGAATGGGAGTCATTTCTTCTCCCTCTACCGCGGCCGTGCTATCGCAGAGAACTAGCACCCCAATCATCGTCACGACAGACCACGCTAGCATGCCAAACGATGCATGACGCAAAGAGAATCCCACTGTCAACATGTGTGAGCAATTGAGACTGACCCAGGAGCCAGACAAGTGATCCGTACATTTGGAAGTCTATACTTGCGCGTTGCGAATACAAACAGCTTGCCTATCCACCCCTTCTTGATCACGCTCACCGAGACACGCGCTCCTATTCCCAGGCCATGCCCTCTGAACAGCCGCGCTAGACTCAAGTTGGCTAGCGTATTCGATGGATGCCGCGTAGCACACCCTTGTCTACGACATGATCCTTTATCTGCAATTGCCGCAACACGCACATGAGCAAATGCGCACCCGAGCCCGTGACAGGCTACCTCGGCAAAACCTCCGGGCGGAAGGCCATGCACGATCAACGACCGCACAAAGATACGGCTTTGCGACAGTTCGAATCTCCATGTCATCGTAGAACTTACGACAGGTCGATTCACTTTCGCAGTCTGCGAATGAGCGGAGAGTGGCGTTGATGCTGCCACCACGGGTTCCGAGGGAGCCGAGGCAACCGAAACAGATCCACCCAGATCGCTAGCCCTCACAACAGCACGCAGCGTATACCCTATATCGCCGATTCCCAAGAGGTATGTGGAGCCGATAGCGCCGGGTAGGTCTTCACAGTGGTTGCCCTGCCGATCGCAAATCTGCCATTGATAGCCTACCGCAGCGGATATATGTGCCCACAGCCCTTCCGAAACCGATAGGACCTGGCCCTCGATCGCGCTACCTGAGATCATCGGTTGCATAATATTGACAGGCGCATACGGAGTAATTAGACGGCCTATAAAAAAGGCAAATTCGTACCCAGCTTCCATCGAGCCATAGTTATCTATAAACCAAATGTTACCATCAGGGCCCTTGGTTAGATCCAGCGGTCCGACGCTGCCGAGCAACGGAATGCTGGTGACTTCCCCCGTCATAGTAACTCTTTCGATCGTTTTCCCGTTACTTCCCATAAGCCATATATTTCCATCGGAGCCAGATATGATCCCATAGCCTGGGCTCGGGGTCATAAACTCAGTGATTCCACCGGTTGGATCGATACGCCCAACCTTGCTCGCACCCGGCTCGATAAACCACATATCGCCATCCGAGCCCAAGGCAATTCCCGTCGGACTGCTAGCCAAGGTCGGGATGGGAAACTCCTTGATAACGCCAGTGGGAGTGATCCTGCCAACAAGATTGTGGCCTTCCTTGCTTGTGCCCTGATCGGTGAACCACATATTGCCGTCCGCGCCCAGAGCGATACTGATCGGAATGCTCTTCTCAGGTAGATTTGGCTGCATGCCAGTCGGGATCGGGAACTCGGTGATCTTGCCGGAGTGAGTTATACGCCCAATGAAGGCATGGCCTTCCTGATCTTCGCGCTCATCGGTAAACCACATGTCGCCATCGGGTCCCGATGCGATCTCAAACCCTTCCGTATACGACAGGAGCGATTGATACCCACTAGGAATTGGAAACTCTTCGATGCCACCGGCGGGAGTCACGCGACCAATAAGGTTTTCACCAGCATCGTTGGTGCCTCCATTGGTAAACCACATATCCCCGTCGGAGCCTGGTGCGATACTCTCAGGGAGGCTGGACTCAGGCAAGTTGGACTGGGCTCCAGTCGGAATCGCAAACTCACCGGTGAGCACTCCGCTCAATGCAATTCTTCCCACCCTGGCCTCACCACCCGGTGGTTCCCATGATTCGGTGAACCAAATGCTCCCTTCGGAGCCTGGCGCAATCGCGTTAGGGAAAGAATGGGGTGACTCAAGCGGCATCGGAAACTCTTCGAGCCCACCCGGCAATGCGGTTGCCATCGCCTGGCTGGCGACTACCATGCTGGCCCCTGCCACCAAGGCGGCGATAATCCCAATGAAGCCTATTCCTTCCCGTCGCATCTCGCTATACCCCGCTTCGGTAACTCTCCACGCCATTCGATGTTGCAGGCTTCAACGCTTCGACGCCAGTCAGCTCGTCACGGCCAGCAAGCAGTCGCGCTAGATTCCCCGCCCCCTTGCGACTCCCCCGCTCCTCCCCCCTGCGGTACGCGGCCTCCGCGCCGGCGAGATCCCCGCGCCGCTCCAGCAGCACGCCGAGGTTGACCGCGCCCTCTGAGCTGCCGCGTTCGTCGGCGCGGCGGTAGGCGGCCTCGGCATCCTTGAGCTCGCCGCGGTGGCGCAGCAGCTGCCCGAGGTTGAATGCGCCGCGCTGGCTGCCGCGCTCGTCGGCGCGGCGGTAGGCGATCTCGGCCGCGGCGGTGTCACCGATGTCAGCGAGCAGCACGCCGGTGTTGAACGCGCTGGTGGCCGCGAGCCGCCGGTCCTCCGAGCGCTCGGCGCGCACCAGCAGGTCGAGCGCCAGCGCGCTATCGCCGGCGTCGAACGCCGCGGTGGCCATCTGAAAGCAGTCGCGCGGCTCGGCGAGATCCATGATCTGCCGCAGCGCCTCCGGTGTCACGTCGGGCCACTCGTGAGATGCGACCTCGACCGCGAGGTCGTACGGCTCGTAGCCGCCCTCCGCCGCTCTCCTGACGAGGGAGATGCGGGTGCTGGTCAGCGGCTCGCGCGCCCACCTCAGGCCGGACTCGAAGAGCTCCTCGTCGGGGTCGAGGTCATCGGGGAGATAGTGCCGGTAGAGAGCCCGCAGCTGATCGACGCTCAGCGGTCGCTGTGCACCCGCCCTGCGCCAGTCGATCGCCGCCCTGGTGACCGCGAAGCCCGCGCGGCAGTCGTCGTGCGAGCCAAGGAGCTTCTCGCGCAACTCGCCGATCGCCACCATCCGCCTGGCCAAGCCCACCTGCTCGATTTCACCCATCAGTGCGGGTCCGTAGAACCGCCCGGCGCGAGCCAGCTCACCTGGGGTCAGCTTGACGGGAACGTCGATGCGCGCCGCGAGCGCCCGCAGCTGCTCGATCGGATCCGCGAGCTGGCCCCGGTCGGTGCTCCCGCCTCCCCGACCCCCCGCCGTGGCAAGCAGCACCACCGGCCGGTCGCATTCGAGGTTGCGCAGCGTTCCCTCGCGCAGGCCACCGGCGTCCGCGGAGGCGTACTGCTCGAGATCGTCCAGCCATACGACCAGTGGCCTCCAGCTGCGCGGCAGGGCGCCGGCTCGCAGCAGCGCCTCGACGCTCGCCCCTTCCCTGGGAACCACCAGCCACGCGTCTCGCAAGCCCACCCATTCCAAGAGCTGGAAGGCCGCGCGCGTCTTGCCGGACTTCGTCTCGCCGCTCAGCAACACCAGGCGCGGCCCCTCTCCTGAGAGGGCGGCCGCAACCGCCGCGCGCAGCTGCTGCTCGAAGTCCCGTTCCACGTAGTGCCACGGCGCGCCCGCGGGCAGCGCCTCGACGTCCACGCCGTACTCGACCGCGCGCGCCCGCGCCGCGCGGCAGGCGTTGCCCGACAGCAGACCCACCAGCTCGCTGGTCTCGGCCGCGCGGTAGCCCTGCCACGCCAGCAGCGCGTCCACCACGCCGAAGATCGCGGCCAGCGCCGCCGGAATGAACGCCCAGGCGCCGCCGGAGATGCCATAGACGGCGAAACCAACTGCTGCCGCAAGCGCCACGAGCGCCCGCCGCGATGCGCTCAGGACCTCGCGCAAACGACTGTAATGCTCGGGGTTGTCCCGACGAACGAAATCCACGGCCGAAAGATATCGCGGCGGACACATAAAGGCGGCCAGTGCGGGCAATAGCCGGTGCGGCACCGATCCTTGCAGGTGCTACACTGACTGGAATGCCCACCACACATCCCCGCTACACGATCACCGACACCGGGCCCGTGCGTGAGCTGCTCGACGACGCCCAGCGCCAGTGGCCTGGGGTTGAGGATCGCAAGGAGCTGCTGTTGCGGTTGGCGCGCGCCGGCCACGACTCGCTGCGCCTGGACCGTGCCGAGGCGGAGGCGAACGACCGCCGTGAGCGCCAGCGCGTCGCGCTCGTCAACCTGCGGCGACTCGTTGACTGGAGCGCGATCAGAGACGACCAGGCGTGGCGCTAGGCCGGCTGCTCCTCGCCGATAAGTCCGCGCTGGAACGGGGCACGCCCGAGATGTTCGAGCTCGGCGAGATCTGCCTGTGCGCGGTGGTGCGACTCGAGATGCTCTACAGCGCTCGCAACCCCGGCGACTACACCGACATCGAAGAGAAGCTCTCCAGTTTCCGCGATCTGCGGGTGGACGCCGAGACGATCGCCACGGCGTTGTCAGCTCATCGGGAGCTGGGGGCGAAAGGGCGTCACCGGCTCCCGATCCCCGATTTGCTCATCGCCGCCTGCGCCCAGCAGCACCAGGCCGCGGTGCTCCACGTCGACCGCCACTACGACGTGCTCGCCGAGGTGCTCACCTTCGAGCCCGTGAGATGTGTGACGCCCACGTCAGAGCAATAGAGCCGTCCCGACCATTTGGAGCCCGCGGGGCTAACATCCGCGGATGCGCGAGTCGACCGGGCGCTCGACCGCAGTGCGCGGGGATCGGATTGCGGGCCTCGGGGAGCGTCTGTCGCGGGCGCTCCGCCCCCTCGGCTCGAAATGGCGCGTCTGGCGCTCGCCACCCGACCAGCCGCGCTGGGCGCGGCCCGCGCTGCTCGCGCTCGCCGCCGTCGCGGGGGTGACATATGCGTGGGGCATGAACGGCGCCGCCCTGGAGGTCTTCTACGGCGCCGCCGCGCGGAGCATGTCGATCAGCTGGCACAACTTCTTCTTCGGCGCGTTCGACCCCGCGGGCACCGTGAGCGTCGACAAGCTGCCTGGGGCGCTGTGGCCGCAGGCGCTGATGTTGCGGATCTTCGGGTTCCACATCTGGGCGATCGTGCTGCCCCAGGTGATCGAGGGGGTACTCACGGTCCTCGTGCTCTATCGGGCGGTGCTCCGCCTGGCCGGTCCCGTGGCGGGGATCACCGCTGCCGCGGTGCTCGCCGCGAGCCCCGTCACGGTCGCTTTGAACCGCGGCAACGTCGCCGACTCGCTGCTGATCCTGCTGCTCGTGCTCGCTGCCGACGCCACCTCCGCTGCGTTGGCCGAAACGGGGAGTCACGCCGGAGGCGCGGGGCACCCGGCTTCGGCCAGCGGGCAGCTGCGCACGCTGCTCGCCGCTGGGGTGTGGGTGGGCCTGGCCTTTCAGACGAAGATGCTCGTCGCCTGGCTCGTCCTGCCCGCGCTGGCCGCCGCGTACCTGCTCGCCGCGCCGGGGCGCCCGCGCGTGCGCCTCGCGCACCTCGCTCTCGCCGGAGCGGTGACCGTGGTCGTGTCGCTGAGCTGGATCGCCGTCGTCTCGCTCGTGCCCGCGCACGATCGTCCCTACGTGGACGGGACCCAGAACAACTCCCTCCTCAGCCAGACCTTCGACTACAACGGGATCGCCCGGCTGGGGGGCAGCAACGTGTTCGCCGGCGCCGGGCACCCCGCGCAGTTCCTCGTGCGCCTCTCCGAAGCCGGCGCCGCCCCGACCCACCGCGTCGCGCCCAGCTGGCACCGGCTGCTGGACGGGGTGTTCGGGCGCGACGACGGCTGGCTGGTGCCCGCAGCGCTGATCGCCGCCGCCGCCCTGCTCTACGAGCGCCGCCGCGCTGGCCGAAACGGGGATGCTCGCCAGAGGCGAGTGTCTCCCGGGTTCGGTCGAAACGGGGATGCTCGCCAGAGGCGAGTGTCTCCCGGGTTCGGTCGAAACGGGGATGCTCGCCAGAGGCGAGTGTCCCCCGGGTTCGGTCGCCGCGACCCACGCGGGGCGCTGGTGGTGCTGTGGGGGAGCTGGCTGCTGACCCTCGGGGCCTTCTTCAGCGCCGGGGGCTACCCCAACTCCTACTACGTCGCCGCCCTCATTCCCGCGGTCGGAGCCCTCTGCGGCGCGGGCCTCGACCTCGCCTGGCGCCGGCGCGAGCGCCCGGCCGCGCCGATCGCGCTCGCCGCCGCACTGCTCTGCTCGGTGGGCTATGGCATCTATCTGCTGCATGGCGGGACCGACGTCCCCGGCTGGCTGATCCCCGTCGCCGCCTGCGCCGGCGTGGGCGGCGCCCTGGCGCTGCTCGTGCCCTGGCGCCCGGCTGGCGCCGGAGTCTCGGTGGGCGCCGCCTCGCAGCGCTCCACGCGGCCTCCTTCCGTCGCGGGTCGCACGGTCGTGCTCGTGGTGGCCTGCGCCCTGCTGCTCCCCGCCGTCGCCTCGGTGCTGATCGTCACCCGCGGTCTCGGCCCCTTTGCGGCCCCCTACGAGCCGGCCTCCGCCACGGTCTCCCGCGCCGCCGCACAGCACACCCGCGCGCTTGACGCACAGGTCGTCGAACAGCTCTCCTCGGCCTACAGCACCTCCATCCCCCTCGCCACCGACTCCTCGATCCTCGCCGCCCCCTTCATCCTCGCCACCGGCCAGGAGATCCTGCCGATCGGAGGCTTCCAGGGCGGAGTCCCCTCCCCCACGCTCGCCCAGTTGCAGCGCTACATCTCCTCCGGGGAAGTCCGCGCCTTCATCGTCCCCGTCCTCGGCGACGATCCCCGCGTCCTCTGGATCCACACCCACTGCACGCAGCCCGAAGGGTCGGGCAGTGGGAGCCCCACCGCGCTGTACGACTGCGAAGCCGGCTGAGCGCCGGGGGGCCTGTTCCGAGCGAGCCGCAGCCCCCGCGGAGCGTTTGCCCCACGCGAGCCGCGGGAGCCGAGCCCGCCCTACCCGACGACCGTCAGCTGCTTGTCCAGCCCGTTCAGCACGAGCCCGCCCTCCTCGGTGACCGCGACGAGATCCTCGATCCGCACACCGTAGCGGCCGGGTACGTAGACGCCGGGCTCGATCGTGACGACGTTGCCCGCGCGCAGCGGCTGCTCGCCGGCGGTGCGCGAGAGGCGGGGGGCCTCGTGGACCTCCAGGCCCACGCCGTGGCCGAGGCCGTGGCCGAAGTGCTCGCCGTGGCCCGCCGCCTCGATCACCGCGCGCGCGGCCTGGTCGACCTCGCGCCCCCTAGGGCCCGGGCGCACCGCGGCGAGACCGGCGAGCTGGGCTGCCAGCACGAGCTCGTAGACCGCGCGCGCGCCCTCGGGGAGCTGCTCGCCGGTCGCGTAGGTGCGGGTGCAATCCGAGCAGTAGCCCTCGTGCAGCGCGCCCCAGTCGATCGTCACCAGCGTGTCGCGCGGGATCGGCTGCTCGCGCGGCTCGGCGTGCGGCAGCGCGCCGTGCGGGCCCGCGGCGACGATCGAGGGGAAGCTCGGGGCCGTGGCACCCCGGCGGCGCATCTGCAGCTCCAGGTCGATCGCCACCGCGCGCTCGGTGCGCCCCGCGAGGCCCCCTTCGAGCACCGCGCCGAGCGCCGCGTCCGCGAGCTCCGCGGCGGTGCGGATGCGCTCGATCTCGTGCGGCTCCTTGATCTCGCGCAGCCCCTCCACGAGCCCCCCGCAGGGGACCAGCTCCCACGCTGCGGGCAGCAGCTCGCGCAGGCGCGCGTGCTGCTTGACGGTGAGGACGCCCTCCTCGAAGCCGAGGCGACCACCCGGCGCCAGCTCCCCAGCGGCTGCCTCCAGGAGGTCGGCCGGGGCGATCCGCCGCTCGAACAGCTCGGGGACCTGGACGGCGGACTGGGTGTCGTAGCGGAAGTCGGTGAGGAAGCGATGGGGGCCCTCCCCGGCGGCGATCAGCGCGAGCCCGCTGGTGCCGGTGAAGCCGGTCAGGTAGCGGAGGTTGACGGGGTTGGTGACGAGCAGGACCTCGACGCCCCGCCCGGGAAGCCGCGCGGCGACGCTCAGCGTCCGCCGCGCCTCGGGGGAGGCGCTCACGCGCCGGTCCCGTCCAGCGCGGCGCGCAGCCGCTCCAGGGCGAGGCGGTACCCATCCGGGCCCTGCCCACAGATCGAGGCGACGCAGAGATCCTCGATCACCGACACCCGCCGCCACGGCTCCCGGGCCTTGACGTCGGAGAGGTGGACCTCGACCGTCGGCAGCGCCGCGATCTCCAGGGCGTCGTGGATCGCCCACGCGTAGTGGGTCCACGCGCCCGGGTTCAGCACGATCCCGTCCGCGTCGTCGCGCAGCAGGTGCAGGCGCTCGACCAGCTCGCTCTCGGAATTGGTCTGGAAGAAGCGCGCGCGCAGCCCCAGCTTGGAGGCAAACCCGTCGATACGCTGCTCCAGTTCGGAGAGAGTCAGCGTGCCGTAGAGCGCAGGGTCGCGCTGGCCCAACATGTCGAGGTTGACCCCGTGCATGACCTCGATGCGGTAGGAGGCGTCGCCCATTGCGCCAGAGCCTATCCCTCCCCTCGAGCCAACTCGGCTACGGCGGCATGGAGATCTACCTCGGAGACCTCGCAGCCGACCCGCACGTCGCCGGGGGCGTCGAGCAGCACGAACGGAGTCGCCCCCGCGAGGCGCTTCTTGTCGCGAGCGACGGCACGCACGACCTCCTCGACCTCGACGCCCTGGAGGGTGATGGGCAGCTCGTGCGCGCGCAGCAGCTCGCGCACCTGCGCGCGCAGCTGCTCCTGGTCGGAGAGGCGCAACGCGGCGAGCAGGCCGAGGCCGACGGCCTCGCCGTGGCGGTAGCGGCCGTAGCCGGTGGCGGTCTCGATCGCGTGGCCGACGGTGTGCCCGAGGTTGAGCACCTGGCGGCGGCCGCTGTCGCGCTCGTCCTCGGCGACGACCGCGAGCTTGACGCGGGCGCAGGCGAGGATCGTGCGCTCGTCGGGCGGCGCCCCCGGCGCTTCGGCGCCGACGCGCTCCCACAGCTCGCCGCCGGCGATCAGCGCGGTCTTCAGCACCTCCACCCAGCCGGCGTTCAGCTCCCGCGATGGCAGCGTGCGCAGCGTATCGGGGTCGACGAGCACCGCCGCGGGCTGGTGGTACGCGCCCACGTAGTTCTTCGCCTCGGGCAGGTCGACGCCGGTCTTGCCGCCATACGCGGAGTCCACCTGCGCCACCAGTGTGGTTGGCACCTGCACGACCGGCACACCGCGCTGGTAGGTGGCGGCGCAAAAGCCCGCCAGGTCCCCCACCACCCCGCCGCCGAGCGCGACCAGGTGATCGGCGCGGGTCATGCCCGCGCGCGCCAGCTCGCTCCACACGTACTCGGCCGTCGCGAGCGTCTTCGCTGGCTCGCCCGGGGGGATCGCGATCGCGTGCGCCGGCTCGCCGGAGGGCATCGTCGTCAGCCCGGCCAGCTCACCCGGCCCCTCCAAGTACAGCTCTTCGACGTCGGCGTCGGTCACGCAGAAGGGGCGCGAGGCGGCGCGGTCGAAGGGCCACACGGCCGCGAGGCGCTCGCTGGCCGAAACGGGGATTCGCGCCGCAGGCGCGTGTCTCCCGGCTTCGGTCGAAACGGGGACCGATTGGGGAGACACTCGCTCCGCTCGCATCCCCAAATCGGCCAGCGCCGCAGGCGCGTGTCTCCCGGCTTCGGTCGAAGGCGAGCGTCTCCCGGCTTCGGTCAGCAGGCCCGTGCCGACGAACACTGGGTAGTCGCCCGAGGCCGACTCGGCCCACAGCAGGTGGGCGTCGGCGACCTCTTCGTAGAGCCCGCGCCGCTGCGCGTACAACGCCTCGAACGCGTCGCGGTCGCGCGCCAGCGGACGCTCGGAGCCGTCGTCGCGGTGCACGCGCTCCCATGCGACCTCCGGCGCGACCTCGATCAGCGCGGTGGTGTGGCCGCCAAGCGCCGCGCGCACGCGCGCGGAGAGCACGCTGCCGCCGCCCAGCGCGACCACGTCGCGAGCGTCGACGCCCTCCAGCAGCCCGCACACGACCTCCTCCTCCGCGGCGCGAAACGCCTGCTCCCCGTGCAGCTCGAACTCGCGGGCCACCGAGTGCCCGAAGCGCTCCACCAGCAGCATGTCGCCGTCGATCGGCGCGCGCCCGCGCCGCTTCGCCAACCGGCTGGCGAGCGTCGACTTGCCCGCACCCATGAAGCCGATCAGGACGAGCGCCACGTCACACCGCCCTCGTCGGCGATGCCTCGCCCGCGCGCGTGGCCGGCGCTCAGCGGCGCCAATCGATCCGCTCCTCGTAGGCGCGCAGCGCGGCGCGTACGTCGTCGATGTGGTCGCCGCCGAACTTGCGCCGGTAGGCGTCGGCGAGCACGAGCGCGACCATCGCCTCGGCGACGACGCCGGCGGCGGGGACGGTGCAGGAGTCGGTGCGCTCGCGCAGCGCCTCGGCGGGCTGGTGGGTGGCGATGTCGACGGAGCGCAGCGGCTTGGTGAGCGTCGGCAGGGGCTTCATGGCGCCGCGCACGATCAGCGGCTCGCCGTTGCTCATCCCGCCCTCGAGGCCCCCGGCGCGGTTGGTCTCGCGGTACCAGCCGCGCTCGGGGGAGAAGAAGATCTCGTCGTGCGCCTGAGAGCCGGGGAGGCCGGCGACGTGGAAGCCGTCGCCGATCGAGACGCCCTTGAGCGCCTGGATCGAGAGGATCGCCTGCGCGAGGCGCCCGTCGAGGCGCTCCTCCCAGGAGACGTGCGAGCCGAGGCCGGGCGTGAGCCCGAAGGCCTGCACCTCGAACACCCCCCCGAGCGACTCGTTGGCCTTGCGCAGGGCGTCGATCTCGGCGACCATCGCGCGCGAGGCCTCCGCGTCCAGGCAGCGCACGGGCGAGCTGTCGACCTCGGCGAAGTCCGCGAGGCGCAGCGGCGCCGCCGGCGCGGGGGCGCGCACGGAGGCGATCTGCACGACGTGCGAGCGGACCTCCACGCCGAGCGCGCGCAGGAAGGCCTTGGCGAGCGCCCCGCCGGCGACCCGGGCGGCGGTCTCGCGCGCGGAGGCGCGCTCGAGGATGTTGCGCACGTCGCTCTGCTTGTACTTCCACGTCCCGACCAGGTCGGCGTGGCCGGGGCGGGGGAGGTGGACCTCGGGGATCTCCTCGCCCACCGGCCAGGGGTTCATCCGCTCCTCCCAGTTGGCGTAGTCGCGGTTGGCGACCTGCAGCGCCACGGGACCCCCCAGCGTGCGGCCGTGGCGAACCCCGCCGGTGACGAGCGCGGCGTCGCGCTCGATCTTCATCCGCCCGCCGCGCCCGTGGCCGAGCTGGCGGCGGGCGAGGTCGGCGTCGATCTCCTCCGCGCGCAGCTCCAGGCCCGCGGGCAGGCCCTCGAGGATCGCGGTGAGGCCAGGCCCGTGGGACTCGCCGGCGGTGCTGAGGCGAATGATCATTCCGGCTAGCTTATGCGTCGTGCGGTGCAGCCGCGCGCTCATGCATGGTCATGAGGAGGTCTTTTGGGATCGTCCACGCGGGCCCGTTCGGGGCACGGGGGGGTGCGCGCGGGGCTTCCCTGCCCCGCGTCGGAGGCATGGACAAGGATCGACGGGATGCTCTCAGGCGCCGCCGTGGGCGAGCTGGACCAGGGCGCCCTTGGCGGAGGAGAAGCGCAGATGGCCGAGCACCGTGAGACCGAGGCGGCGCAGCAGATCGCGGCCCGCCCGGCCGGCGCGATCGAGGCTCGCCGCCCGCGCGGCGGTGGCTTCCTTCTTGGCGATGCTCACAAGCTTCAGCTCATAGGGCACGCTCTGCCCGTCCGGTTCGAGGTAGTCGAGTTCCTCGGTCTGTTCGACGGCGAGGTCGATCGCTTCGCACTGGGTGGCGCTGGGCAGGCATTTCGCCTGGCCTTTGACGATCGCTTCGCGGCCGAGTGCGAAGACAACGTCCTTGCCGTTGGCGCGGGCGCCGGCGAAGACGAGCCGGGGGTCCGTGGTCGAGGGCAGCGGCTGCAGGCGCTTGAGGTCGGAGTACGGGGTCAGCTGGGAGAGCTCCCCGCTGGTGGCGGGGACGGGCCCGAACTGCACCGTCACCAGGTAGACGGGCTTCGGCTTGGCCACCGGCTTGGGAGGAGCGGCGGGCGTCGGAGTCTGCGCGGGGGTCGTGCCACCGCCGCTCGAGCCGCCGGAGGGGACCGCTTTGCTTTCGGAGGCAGTGGACGAGGAGGGGGACGGGGAGCTCGACGCGGAGGCTTTGCCGGTGGCGGTCGCTTCGCTCGACGCCTTCGGCGAGACCAGCGGGGTGAAGGGATTGTGCGAACCAGCCTTGTGCTGGTAGCGCGCTCCGTCGGTCGTCTCCGCGGCCACCGCGTTGGGGTTGATGGGCGCCTGGGTGACCGGCAGCGTTGTGCCCTTTCCCAGCGTCGGCGGCGCGGTCGGGGTGACGGCGGCGACCGGGGTCGCGGAGGAACCGCCACCGCCAAGGGCGGTGTAGGCGACGGCGCCGGCGAGCGCCGCGACGAGCAGCAGCAGGATCGGCAGCATCCGCCGGTCGAGCAGGTCGGCCTTCAGCGATCGCAGGGCGTTGCTCATGGCGCCACCCTGACGACGGCGGGAGTGGTCGTCGAGCCGGCGGAGCCGCCGGCCACGGTGGAGGGGGCGCCGCTCGGGCCGATCGGGGTCGCGCCGCCGGTCAGCCCCTGGCTCGCGGGCAGCACGTAGGCGGTGGCCGTGATCGTCGCGGTGAGCGGCACATTGCTCGAGGCCGCGCTGGAGGCGCCCGCTCCCTTGGCGCCCGCGCCCGCGCCGCCGGCGCTGACGCCACCCCCGCTTTCCAGGGCGATGTCGACGCCCTGGATGCTCAACAGGCGACCGCTGACGAGCAGGCCGCCGGTGGTGGTGCGCACCGCGAAGCCCTGGATCTCCCCGAGCAGGTGGGCGAGGCCCTTGAAGGTTCCCTTGAAGACGAACGTGAACGGCATCTGCGTGAAGCCGGCGGGCGCAGCCGCCGCGGCGGCGGAGCCGGCCTTGGCGGCACCCACGCCAGCCGCGCCGCCTGACGCGCCGGTGGTGATCGAGTTGAAGTTGACGTTGCGCTGGTGGGAGGCCTGGTTGAGCTCGTAGATCAGCGAGGGCACTTCCTCCGAGGGCGGCACCGCCTTGCCGAGGCTCACCACCGTGCTGTAGGCGGCGGTGTAGCGCAGCTTGGCGGCGCGCGCGGTCGCGGCCTGCGTCTGCGCGCTTTGCAGTTGCTGGTTGGCGCTTTCCATCTGCGCCTGCTCCGCCACCGCCTGCTTGCGCTCGGGCGAGACGACCAGCAGCCAGCCACCCGCGAGCACCGCGAGCAGGACGATGCCGATCAGCACCAAGCGGTCGCGGCGGGTCATCGTCCGCCTCCCGCGGTCGTGCTCGCCACGGCGCTGTAGGCGCCCTGGCCCGCGGATGTGGCGACGGTCGACTCGAGCTTTTCGGTGCTGGTGGCCAGCGGGGTCGGCAGCGGCTGGAAGCTCGCCTGCACCGTGAAGACGGGATCGCCGCCGGGACAGGAGCCGCTGCCTCCGCCACCACCGCCCGAGCCGGACTCAGTTGAGCTCTGCAGGGTGACGTCGCTGACGCCGCTGATCAGGCGCAGACGCACGAGCGTCTGGGCGACCACGGCCTGGCTCGCGGCGCAGCCGCTGAGCGTGAAGCTGGGCGCGGCGCCGGGGGGAGTGGCTGAGCTGATCGGCGTGGCCGCGGCCGCCGCGGAGGAGGCGGAGGACGACGTGGCCGCGGCGCGGGCGGAGGAGGAGAAAGAAGAAGAACTGCTGCTCGTGCCGGCGGTAGTGGAGCCTACCGTCCCCGCCAGTGTGCTGAGCGCAACGTCGCTGGGCAGCACGCGGCTCAATTCGCCCAGCGACCCGGCCCAGTCGAAGCGCGAGCCGATCAGCTGCGCGATCGCCTGCAAACGCTGTTCGCGCAGCGCCACGAAGCTCGTGTAGGGGGCCAGCGCGGCCGCCTGCTCCTGGACCTGCTGGGCACGGGCGCTGAGCGTCGCCGCTTCGGCGCGACGGCTGGAGAGCTGGTGGTGGGCGACCCCGTAGAGCAGCGTCAGGACCGCCAGGCCCGCGAGCAGCCCAAGCACGGCGAACACCGCGCCCTCGGAGCGGGCGCCGACGCTGCCGCCCGAGCGCTGCTCGGGGGGGATCAGGTTGACGGCCTTCACCGCGGCGACTCCTCGGTCGCAAGGCCGGTGGCGATCGCCAGGCGGTGGGCAGAGACTGTCGCGACCTGCCCGTCGGCAAAGCGCACCGAGTCGCGGCGCACCGCCATCCCAAATTCGCTTTCCAGCGCCTCGGGGAAGCCGCGCAGCTCGAGCGCGGGGCCGCTGAGCACGACGTTCTGCACCTCGACCCCGCTCTCCTGGGAGCGGTGGAAATCGAGCGAGTTGCGCACCTCCCCCACGATTTCGCGGATGCCGTTCTCGAGCACGAGGCGCACCTGCGGGTCCGGGTCGAGCGACCGCGCCGGCTGTTGGGCGATCTCCGGTCGCTCGGAGGCCGCCGGCGCCGGCGTAACCGACGCGCCGGCGGGGTCCTGGGCAAGCGCCCAGGTCTCGACCGCCTCGGGGTCCGCAGGCACAGGCACGTCCTGCGCCGGCTCGGCCACGGGCACGGGCGCGCGCGGCAGCGGTTCGGCCGTGGCCATGGCGACGGGCGCTGCCTTCAGGTCATACGCGGCGATCCTCGCGCGGGCCTCGACGAGCGGGATTCCGAGCCGCTCGGCGACCTCGCTGGCCATCGCCTCCAGGCCCCCACCGACGACGCGGGTGAAGCGGCAGACGGTGCCCTCGGCGATCGCCATGTTCGTCAGCCCGCCGACGTTCAGGTAGAGCACGCGCTCGGCGGTGGCCTCCTCGCCGGCGCTCGCGGCGCCGGGCGCGTAGAGCGAGCGGATCAGCGCGAACGCGGAGAGGTCCACGCCCTCGGCCTGCAGGCCGGCGTGGCGCACCGCGCGCAGCAGGCGCTCGACCATCTCGCGCTGGGCGGCAACCACGATCACGCGCTGGCGCGGTCCGGCCGGAGTCTCGAAGATGCCGAGCGAGTGGAAGTCGAGCACCGCCCCGGCGAGCGGCATCGGCACCTGGTCCTCGGCCTGGAAGCGCACGGCGGCGGCCAGTTCCTTACGGTCGGTCACCGGCGGCAGCTCCAGCGTGCGCAGCACCGTGCGCTGGTTGGCGAGGCCGACCCGCACGCGCTTGCCGAGCCGGCCGTCCTGAAAGAGCTCGCGCAGCGCGTCGCCGAGCGCGCCCTCGTCGAGCACCTCGCCCTCGCGCACCGCGTCGGGCGGCAGCGAGGCCCCGGCCGCTTGCTCGACGACGATCCCACCGTTGACGTGCGCCTGCACGGCCGCTACGTAGCCGGGCTGTATATCCAGGCCGACGACATCGGGCCCGCGGCGGCGGCCGAGCGGGATGTTGAGGTTGAAGTTGGGCTTCAGAGCGCTGAGTGAGGGCATTGGCCTGCTACCTGCATCCCGGGGGCGGGGCCCCGGGGAGACGCCCCGCACGGGGACGGTGGACCTGGACACAACCCGTCATCGACTGCAACGGCGTTTCGCTAAAGGGGCCGCAAGACCGCGTGCCCATTCGTCCAGGGCGCGTGCCGATCGCGGACGAGCGTGCTAGCGGGCCAGTCATCGAGACCGGTGGATGCAGGGCGCAGGTCATCCGGGATGGAAGGCAGCTCATCGGATCAGTGGACGAAGGTGTGCAGGTACCAGTGGACGATCGGCTGCCCCGCGAAGACCGCGACAACCCCCCCGAGGGCAAGGAAGGGACCAAAGGGCACAGCGGTCTTGCGCCCAGCGCGCGCGCCCTTGCGGGCGACGATCACGGCCCCGACGAGCACCCCGGCGAGCAGCGCGATCATGATCGCCGGCGCGACGGCCGCGCCGAGGAACAGCCCCATCACCCCGGCGAGCTTGACGTCGCCCATCCCCATCCCCCCCGGGTAGGCGAGCGCGGCGAGCAGCAGGAAGCCGCCGGCGGCGGCCCCCGCGATCAGCCGCGTGGGCTCGCCCGCGGGGTCGAGCGCGGTGCCCAATGCAAGCGCGAGCAATGCCCCCGCCCCCGTCAGCCTGTTGGGGATGATGCGATGTTCGAGGTCGATCACCGCCGCGGGCACGAGCAGCAGCACGAGCGTCACCGACAACGCGATCCCCGCCGCCGTGTCGTGCGCGAGCACAGCGCCCGCGCACAGCAGCGCGGCGCCCGCCTCGACCAGCGGGTAGCTGGGAGAGATCCGCACCGAGCAGTTGCGGCAGCGCCCCCGCAGCAGCAGCCACGAGAGCACCGGCACATTGTCATAGGGCCGCACGTGCTCCCCGCAGGAGGGACACCGCGAGCGGGGCTTGATGAGCGACTCGTGCCGGGGAAGGCGGTAGACGACCACGTTCAAGAACGAGCCGAAGACGGCGCCGATCACTCCGGCAAAGGCTGCCTGCATGAGTTGATGATCGGCCGCCGCGGAGTGGGGCTTGAGCGCCGCTGGCAGTTGCGAACCGGACTCGAGCGCTGGCGGCCGTTGCAAGCCGGGCGTGAGCGCCGCTGGCAGTTGCGAACCGGACTCGAGCGCTGGCGGCCGTTGCAAGCCGGGCGCGAGCGCCGCTGGTCGTTGCGAGCCCAGTTGAGCGCGCCGCTGGTCCTTTTGCGAGCGGGCTCGAGTACCGCCGATGGCAGAACCCTCCCTCTGTCCGATGGACCATCCGAACGACGGACGGGGGCGGCAAATGCCGCCCCCGTCGTCAGATCACGCGATGCCGGTCAAGCTCGTGGGCATCTGCGTTCTTTCCGCGATTACTCGCTTACGAGGACCACGTTCCGCTCACGCAGCCGCCGTGGGTTTCTTCGGCCTTTTTGTTGCAGGTGCGTACCAGTTCTCCGGTCGTGGTCCGTTCGATCGAGAACGTTGCCGTGTTCGGAGCTTCCGCGGTGACCTTGTACGACGTTGCGGTTGCTTCCACTTTCGCCAGGCAGGCTTCTGGCGCCCCGGTACCGCATTTTTTCGTGTTGATCGACGGTTCGTATTTTTCGATTTCTTTGATTTCCAGGCCCGTATATTCGCCATTGTGATCGGACGAATACGTTTCCGCGGTCGTCTCCGCGGTGCTGGCCAGGGTCTTGGCCCCGGAGTCCACAGCCTTGCTCTTCTGGCTGAGGAACGCAGGGATCGCAATCGCGGCAAGGATGCCGATGATCAAGATAACAACCAGCAATTCGATAAGAGTGAAACCACCCTCATCCTGAGTGCGCTGGCGCAGTCGAGACAGCATTTGAATCCTCCTAGGATCCGTTGTGGCGCCAGCCCTTAACCCCATCGCCCTCTGGCGATGCGGCCCCCCCGGTCGATTTTCAATTCTTCGATCGGCGTTTGCGGAGGCCGCCGGCTTTGCTACGCGCTTTCAACGCTCTGCCTTGGCGCCTCGGAACTGGCTCTTGTAGGCGCTACATCGGAACGCGCGAGAGATGCTTGAATCGCGCAAGCACGTGTGGACACATGACGCCAGCAGGCCCCCATGCAGTGTCCGCGGGCAGGCCCCACACCATGCCGGAGTTGCTGCAACTCGCGTCGAGAGCTCCTACAACAGACGGGGGGGGCGGCATATGCCGCCCCCCCCGTCAATCATCCGATGCCGGTCAGATCGTGGGCATCCGTGTACTGCACCTACCAGCTCGCTACGAGCTCCATGTTCCGCTCACGCAGCCGCCGTGGGTTTCTTCCGCCTTTTTGTTGCACGTGCGCACCAGTTCTCCGGTCGTGGTCCGTTCGATCGAGAACGTCGCCGTGTTTGGAGCTTCCGCGGTGACCTTGTACGACGATGCGGTTGCTTCAACTGCCGACAGGCAGGCTTCTGGCGCCCCGGAACCGCATTTTTTCGTGTTGATCGACGGTTCGTATTTTTCGATTTCTTTGACTTCTAGACCAGTATATTCGCCATTGTGATCGCTCGCATACGTTTCCGCGGTCGTCTCCGCGGTGCTGGCCAGGGTCTTGGCCCCAGAGTCCACAGCCTTGCTCTTCTGGCTGAGGAACGCAGGGATCGCAATCGCGGCAAGGATGCCTATGATCAAGATAACAACCAGCAATTCGATGAGGGTGAAACCACCCTCATCCTGGGTGCGCTGGCGCAGTCGATACAGCATTGAATCCTCCTAGGATCCGTTATTGGGCGCCAGCCCTCGGCCCACCGCCCTACGACGATGCGTCCCCCGGTCGATTTTTTTCTGCCTTCGATCGACTTCATGGAGGCCACCGGCTTTGCCACGCGCTTTCAGCGCTCTGCCCTGGCGCCTCGAAACTGGCTCTTATAGGCGCTGGATCGGTCGGCGCGCGAAATGCTTGAATCGCGCAAGCGCCCCTGGACGCATGGGGCGGGCGAGTCCACTCACGGGCCGTCGGCCGATCTCACCCGCAGGCCGCGCGCAGACCCTACGCCACCGCGTCCGCGTGCTATCCCGCGCCGCCGGCGCCCGCGGCCGCGCCCTCCACCCATTTCGCCTGGGCGTCGACGTTCGGCTGGCGCTCGCCGCTACCCTCGCACCACGGGCAGGCGAGCTCCTGCGGGGTCCCGCCGAGGTTCGAGATCACCTTGCCGGTGCCCCGGCAGGGCATGCACTCGTGGGGCTCGCGTTTGGCCATCGGCACGCCACATTAGCGTTAGCGGTATGAGGACGATCGCGCGAGGAGCGAATTGGGCCGGCTGGGCGGCGCTTGGCACGATCGTGCTCGGCGCCGCCGCGCTGCGCTTCGCGCACCTCGGGCAGATGGTCGGCGACCCCTTCTACGACGGCGCGGTCAGGAGCATGGGGCTCTCCTGGCACAACTTCTTCTTCGGCGCGGTCGAGCCCTCGGGGGCGGTTGCGATCGACAAGCCGCCGGTCGACCTGTGGCTGCAGGTGGCGAGCGTCAAGCTCCTTGGCTTCCGCCCGAGCGCGCTGAAGCTGCCCGAGGCGCTGGCGGGCACGCTCGCGGTGGGGCTGCTGTTCGCGGCGGTGCGGCCCGTGTTCGGCATGCGCGCCGCGCTTGCCGCGGCGCTCGCGCTCGCGGTGCTGCCGATCGCGGTGATCACTGCGCGCAGCGACACGATGGACGCGGTGATGATGGCGCTCACCGTGCTTGCGCTGGCGCTCGCCGTGCAGGCCACGCGGACGGGGCGCACCGCCTGGCTGCTCGCCGCGGGCGTCGCGCTCGGCGTGGCCTTCGACGTCAAGCTGCTGGAGTCGCTCGTCGCGCTCCCCGGCCTCGCGCTGCTCGCGTGGCTCGGCCTGCCCGGCGCCCGGCGCAGGCGCGCCGCACAGCTCGCACTCGCGGGGCTCGTGTTCCTCGCCGTCGCGCTCTCGTGGCTGGGGGCCACGCTGCTCTTCCCCGCGCACGAGCGTCCCTGGGCGTACGGCTCCACCGAAGGCAGCGCGTGGAACGCCGCGTTCGTGTTCAACGGCCTCGACCGCATCGAAGGCAAGGCCGTGGAAGGCGCCCAGACCAGCTACCAGCCCGGGCACCGCTATCCCGAGGCGACCCAGGCCGAGCGCGACGCGATCCCAATCGTCCCCCCCTCCCCCACGCGCCTGCTGAGCCGCATCGGCCCCCTCTCCGGCGAGCGCCTCGGCCTGGAGGTGCTCGCGGGGCTGCTGCTAGGGGGGGCGCTGCTGGGCTCGCTGCTGTGGGAACGGCGCGTAGCCCGACGGGAGTCGAAGGATGGCGTGGGCACCGGGGAGCGAGGGGCGCGGGAGGTGGGAGCGGCGAGAATAGAGCAGGAGGGAGCGCGGGAGGGACCGCGGGAGGGACCGCAGGAGGGACCGCAGGAGGGACCGCAGGAGGGACCGCAGGAGGGACCGCAGGAGGGAGCGCAGGAGGGAGCGCAGGAGGGAGCGCGGGGCGACAGCGAGCGGCTGCGCCTTGCGCTGGCAGCGGGCCTGATGCTGTGGCTGCTCACCGGCATCGCGTTGTTCAGCGATATGGGCCGGCTGCACCCCCGCTACACCGAGGCCTTCACCCCCGCGGTCGCGGGAACCCTCGGGATCGGGGTCGCGTGGGCGACCGAGCGATCGCGGACCGGCTGGCGCGGCAACGCGCGGTTGATCGCGCTCATCGTGACGCTGCTCGCGGTCACGATCTACGCCGAGGCACTGCTGTTCGGGACCACCTCCGTCTGGTGGGTCACCGCCGCGGGGGCCGCCGGGGCGCTGGCGCTCGCCTGGGTGGGCCGGCTGGGCAGAGGCGATCCGCAGACTCCCGCCGCGACCGACACGGAGCCCCCGTCGCAGCCTGGGCCGGGCGCGGATGACTCGAGCGCAGACGGGTCGCGGAGCGAGCGGTTGCGCGCGGCGAGCGTGCTCGTGCTCGCGCTGCTCTGCCTGCTGGCGATCCCCCTGTGGACCTCGCTGCGCGTCGTGCGCGAGAACGTCTCGGACACCAACCCGCTCGGCCTGCTGCACCACGGCGAGCTTCAGCCGCTCAGCGCCTACCTGCGCGCGCATCAGGGCTCCGCCCACTACGAGGCCGCGTTCGACTCCGGGACCAAGATGGGCGAACTGGTCGAGCGCGATGCCCGCCCGATCCTCGTGCTCACCACGCTGAACGGCCAGGTCTTCACGCCCGTCGCCCGCCTGCGCGCGCTCGCGGCGGCCGGGAGGGTCCGCTATGCCTTCCTCGACAACCTCTGCGGGCGCCACTCGCCCCCCACCGCCACCGATTGCTCCGCGCCGGCCCGCTGGGTGCACGCGCACGGCACCGACGTCTCCGCGCAGGCAGGGATGCCCCGTCCCGGGATGCTCTGGCGGTTGCCTTGATATATCCCTTTCCCCCCCTACGGGGAGGAGGTCCGAGAGGCTATGGCGGTTGCCCTGACGTGTAGCGTGCGGGGGAGCATACGTGGACAGACGCACCACCCACAGTCGCCGGGCAGGGAGGCCCGGCGCCTACACGCCCCGTTATGAGACAGACCCACGTGGACGATCTCAAAGGACGATCTCAAATGAGCAATGCGATCGAGGCCCCCCTGTCGCTGCGGATCCTCGTGGTTGACGACGAGGAGAACCTGCGGGAGACCCTGACGAGCTCGTTCTCGCGCGAGGGCCATACCGTGGAGGCGGTCGCCTCCGGCACCGACGCGATCGAGCGGGCCTCGGGGGAGCAGTTCGACGTGATCCTGCTCGACGTGGCCCTCGGCCCGGGGCCCAGCGGCTACGAGGTCTGCCGGACTCTGCGCGAGCGGCGCAACGTGGTGCCGATCATCATGCTCACCGCGCTGGACACGGAGGCCGACGCCGTGCAGGGGCTGGAGGCGGGCGCCGACGACTACGTCACCAAGCCCTTCGGCCTCGCCGAGCTGCGCAGCCGCGTGCGCGCCGTGCTGCGCCGCTCCGGCCCCCGTGCGCTCGGGCACGAGCTGCTCGCTGTCGGCCCCGTCACACTCGACCGCGCCCGGCGCGATGTCAGCGCCCACGGCCAGCCCGTGCGCCTCACGTTCTCCGAGTTCGAGCTGCTCGCCCAGCTGATGTCCGAGCCCGGCCGGCTGTTCAACCGCCAGGAGCTGCTGCGCGCGATCTGGGGGGACTCCGCCTACCGCGACCCCCGCGCGATCGACGTCCATATCCGCCACCTGCGCGAGAAGCTCGAGGAGCGCCCCGAGGAGCCCCGGCTGATCCTCACGGTGCGCGGGGCCGGCTACCGCTTCCAGGAGTGATCGTGGCCCCGCGGTTGGCAGCTATCGGCCGGCGGCGATGGTGGTGCGAGTGGCGCTGACTGGCGCACGGGCCACGCCGGTAGGCAGGCGGCGATGACGGGCCTGCGCCCCCGGCTGTTCCTGGCGTTGCTGTTGACGAGTGTGGTGACGCTCGCGGTGGCCGCGCTCGCGCTGCTCTCACCGCTGGAGCAGCGGCTGCGCGAAGACGGCGAATCGACGGTGACCACCGCGCTCGGCGCCGCGCGCCCGGAGCTCACCGAGCTTCCCCTCGACCCCGCCACCGGGCGGCTGAGCGAAGGGGAAGTAAAAAAGGTCGCCCTCCTGCTGCGCCGCCGCTCGCAGGCGACGTTGACGATCCTCGACAGCGACCTGGACGTCGTCTACGCGGCCGCGACGCCCACGCTCGACGTGCCCGACTACTACGGGACGGCCCGCCTTGCGCTGCGCAGCCCGGGGCCGGTGCGCGCAGTGCAGGACGAACAGCTGATCGTCGCCCAGCGGATCAAGATCGCGGGCAGCCGCTACGTCGCGGTGCTGACCAGGCGCCTGGACTACGTCTCCCCGGCGGTCACCACGGTGCGCAACGCCTTCCTGGAGGCCGCCGGCGTCGGCCTGCTCGTCGCGCTGCTGCTCGGGCTCGGGCTCGCCAGCACGCTGCTGCGGCGCCTGGAGCGACTGCGCGACGCCGCCCGCGAGCTCGAGCGCCGCGGACCGGACGCCGACCCCCTGCCCGCGGACCACAGCCGCGACGAGATCGGCGAACTCGCCCGCGCGTTCGCGGGCATGCGGAAGCGGCTGCGAACCCAGGAGGCCGCGCGGCGCGCGTTCGTGGCGACAGCCTCCCACGAGCTGCGCACCCCACTCACCTCACTCGACGGGATGCTCGAGCTGCTCGAGGATGACATCAGCTCCGAGCAGCCCGATCTGCGCGACGCCCGCGAGCGCGTCGCCCGCGCCCGCCAGCAGTCGCGTAGGCTCTCCCGCCTGGCCTCCGACCTGCTCGACCTCAGCCGCCTCGATGCGGACGTGCAGATGCGCAGCGAGCCCCTGGAGCTCGGCGAGCTCTGCCGCGCGGTGGCCGCCGAGTTCGAGCTCGGCGCCCACGAGCGCGACATCGCGCTGCACACCCCCACACCGCCCCAGCCGTGCTGGGCGCAGGGCGACCCCGGCGCGGTCGCGCGGATCGTCCGCATCCTGCTCGACAACGCCCTGCACACCGCCCCCGCACGCTCCACCATCGATCTGGAGCCATCGGCCGCCGCGCCCTGGGCGCAGATCGACGTCCGCGACCGCGGCCCCGGCGTGCCGCCCGCCGAGCGCGACTTGATCTTCGAGCGCTTCAAGCGCGGCTCCACCACTGGGGGGCAGGGGGGCTTCGGCCTCGGCCTGGCGATCGGGCGCGAGCTCGCCGTGCGCATGGGCGGCTCGCTGGAGCTGCTGGATGGGGATGGCAGCGGGGCCCGCGGGGAGGGTGGGGCTCGGTTCCGGCTGCGGCTGCCAGCCGCAAATGGGCTCGACGAGGAGCGACTGCCGGCGTGAGCAGCCGCAAAGGCCACCCATGAGCGACGGGCGCGGCGAGGGGCCCCCTGACATGAGCACCCGCGGGAGCTCACCCAAGGACGGCGGGCGCGCCGGGGAGCGCGCGGGGCGGCGCGGCGCGATGCACGAGTGGGCGGACGCGCTCGACTCCAGCGCCGTGCTCGCCGAGGTGGCCGCGCAGGCGCGGCACAGCGGGTGGCTCGCGCTCGACACCGAGTTCATGGGCGAGGGCCGCTACCGCACGCTGCTGTGCCTGGTGCAGCTCGCGGTCCCCGACCATACGGCGGGCCTGCGGATCGAGCTGATCGACCCCCTCCGCGAGGACCTCGACGGCGGGCCGCTGGCCGAGGTGCTCGCGGACCCCGCGATCGAGCTGGTGCTGCACGCGGGCCGTCAGGACATCGCGCTGCTGCGCCGCCGCTTCCAGACCCCGGTCCGCAATGTCTTCGACACCCAGCTCGCCGCGGGCTTCGCCGGGCTGCCCGCCCAGACCTCATACGAGACCCTGCTCGCCGAGCTGCTCGGCGTGCGGGTCTCCAAGAGCGCGAGCTTCACCCGCTGGGACAGCCGCCCACTCTCGCACGAGCAGCTCGCCTACGCCCGCGAGGACGTGGTGCACCTGCTCGAGCTCGCCCGCGAGCTGCAGCGGCGCCTGGGCGCGCTGGGGCGGTTACAGTGGGCGCGCGAGGAGTGCGCGGCCCTGGAGCACTCGAGCGACGAGCGTGACGAGGACGCGATCTACGCGCGTCTGCCTCGCATCCGCGGCCTCTCCGGGGTCTCGCAGGCCATCGCCCGCGAGCTGGTCGCCTGGCGCGAGCGCACGGCCGCCACCCAGAACCGCAACGTCCAGAGCGTGCTCCCCGACGCGGCACTCGTCGAGCTCGCCAAGCGCCGCCCCACGGACGAGCGCGAGCTGGCGCAGATTCGCGGTCTCGCCCAGGGCAACCTGCGCCGCCGCGGCGCCGAGCTGATCGACGTCGTGCGCAGCGGCGCCGAGCGCCCCGTCCCCAAGCTCCCCCCAACCGAGCGCGGTGGCCCCCCCGACCCCGACGACGCGCCGCTGGTCGCCCTCTGCGAAGCCCTGGTCCGCGCCCGCGCCCGCGAGGCCGGCCTCGCCTACGAGCTGATCGCCGCCCGCGCCGACCTGCAGGCGATAGTCGCCGCCGCCCGCGCCGGCCGTGCGACGGGCGCTCCACACGAGCCCGACGTCCGCACCCTGCGCGGCTGGCGCCGCGAGCTCGTCGGCGGCGAGCTGTTGGAGCTGCTCGACGGCCGCGTCTCGCTGTCGGTGCGCGGCGAGCGGCTCGAGATCGGGCCGCGCTGAGTGTTTACGATCTGACGCAGAGGGCCAACGTTTGATCGTCGTGGCCTATTGAATATGGTTGTAAACGGTGAACAGGGGCATGTACATGGAGATCACGATGAAGCCGACGATGGCGCCGATGACAATGATCATGATGGGCTCCATGATGGAGGTGAGGGCCTTGACGGAGGCGTCGACGCGGTCTTCGTAGAAGTCGGCGATCTTGTCGAGCATCGCGTCGAGGGCGCCGGTCTCCTCGCCGACGCCGACCATGTGGGTGACCATGGTGGGGAAGACGGGGATCTTGGCGAGGGGGGCGGAAATTGTGCCGCCGCGCTTGACGGAGGCGATGACGCTCTCCATGGCCTCCTCGACGACGATGTTTCCTCCTGTCTTGCCAGTGATCTCGAGCGCCTGCAGGAGGGGGACGCCAGCGCTGGTGAGCGCGGCGAGCGTGCGCGACCAGCGCGCGACGGCGACCTCCTGCACGATCGTGCCGATCTTCATGGGGACGCGCAGGCGGAAGCGGTCCCACTGCTTGCGCCCGCGGGTGCTGCTCTTCCACTTCAGGAAGATGAACACGACGGCGCCGAAGGTTCCGAACATGAGCCACCAGTCGTGGGTGACGATGTGGGAGAGCATCACGGAGAACTGGGTGATCTTGGGCAGTTCGCCGCCGAATTCCTTGAAGACGTTGACGAACACAGGCACGAGGAACGCGACGAGCGCGAGCATCACGCCGACGGCGAACACGATCACGAGCGTGGGGTAGATCATCGCGGATTTGATCTGGCGGCGCAGAGAGGCGTCCTTCTCGAGCTGGTTGGCGACGCGCATGAGGGAGCCTTCGAGCATCCCGCCGGTCTCCCCGGCGCGGGTCATGGAGACGAACAGGGGGTTGAAGACCTTGGGGTGGCGCTCCATCGCGTCGCTCAGCGAGAGGCCGGCCTCGACGTCCTTGCGGACGGCGACGATCGTCTCCTTGAGGAACTTGTTCTCGGTCTGCTCCTCGAGCACGTAGAGAGCGCGCAGGATGCTCATCCCGGAGGAGGTCATGGTGGCCAGCTGGCGCGAGAAGACGGCGAGGTCCTGGGCGCTGACGCTCTTGAGGAAGTTGATCTCGATCTCGCGGGAGGCGTGCTTGTCGGCGATGTCGAGGACGATCAGCCCGCGCGCCTTCAGCTGATCGGAGACGGCCTGCTTGGACTCGGCCTCGACCTCCCCGCGCGCCTTGGCGCCGGCGAGATCCATGGCCTTGAAGACGTAGGTGCTCATGCCGCCAGCGAGCCGACGCCGAGCAGGCGGCGGAGCTCTTCGGGGGTGGAGGAGCGGGATTCGGCGAGCTTCTGGGAGATCTTGCCGCCGCGCACGAGGGTGGCGAGGGATGCGTCCATCGTCTGCATGCCCTGGGCGGAGCCGGTCTGCAGGGTGGAGTAGATCTGGTGGGTCTTGCCCTCGCGGATCAGGTTGCGCACGGCAGGGGTGGGGACGAGCACCTCGCAGGCGGCGACGCGGCCGGAGCCGTCGGCGAGCGGGATCAGCTGCTGGGTGACGATCCCCTGGAGGGCGACGGAGAGCTGCACGCGCACCTGGCCCTGCTGGTGGGAGGGGAACACGTCAATGATGCGGTCGATCGTCTGGGCGCTGTCCTGGGTGTGGAGGGTAGCGAACACGAGGTGGCCGGTCTCGGCGGCGGTCAGGGCGGTGGAGATCGTCTCCAGGTCGCGCATCTCGCCGACGAGGATCACGTCGGGGTCCTGGCGCAGGGCGGCCTTCAGCGAGTCGGCGAAGCTGTGCGCGTCGGAGCCCAGCTCGCGCTGGTTGACCAGGCAGCGCTTGTGGGGGTGCAGGAACTCGATCGGGTCCTCGATCGTCATGATGTGCTCCTCGCGCGTGGAGTTGATCTCGTCGATCATCGCGGCGAGCGAGGTCGACTTGCCCGAGCCGGTGGGACCGGTGACGAGCACGAAGCCGCGCGGGCGGCGCGTGAAGTCGTGCACGGTCGCGGGCAGCCCCAGCTCGTCGATCGAGGTGAGGTCCACGGGGATCAGGCGGAAGGCGGCCCCGATCGCGCCGCGCTGGTAGTAGGCGTTGACACGGAAGCGGGCGTGGCCGGGCACCGAGTAGGCGAAGTCGAGCTGCCAGTCGGTCTCCAGGCGCTGGCGCTGGTCGCCGGTGAGGATCGAGTAGACGATCTCCCGGGTTTCGGTGGCGGACAGCACGGGGTAGTCCTCCAGCGGAGTCAGGCGGCCACGCACGCGCACGGTCGGGTGCGCCCCGGCGGCCAGGTGCAGGTCGGAGGCGCGGCGGGAAACCACCTCCATCAGGAGATCCGCGAAATCGAAGCTCATCCTCCTGCCCATCGACCCCCCCGGCGCCCGCGGCACCCCCCGTCGGGGCCGGGTGGACGAAAATTCGAGTCGCCCCGCCACCCTGGGCGAGATCTTGCAGACGCCCCAAGTTGCTCACCTAGCGGGACCCCTCGGCATCGATATATATAAAATCCCAAGTGCGTATAACCATAGTCAGACGCAGCAAAAAAATAGATATACATACCTCGACGCCACATTTTGGTGTCGACGCACAAAAGACGATGACCCTCAGCATCAATATGTAAAAATCCGCATTGCGTACAACTATAGTCATACGCAACTTTTAAATTAGGTATCCACCTCCACGCCCACCTGGCAACGCACGACGCCCTAGGTGCCCAGCACTCGGGCGACCTCGGCGATCGAGGTGCGGCCCTGGCGGACCTTGTCGAGGCCGTCGTCGCGCAGGCGCCGCATGCCCTGCTGGAGCGCGACCTCGCGCAGGTCGTCGGCCGCGCGGCGTTCGAGCGCGAGGCGGCGGATCTCCGGGGTGATGCTCATCACCTCGTAGATCCCCCCGCGGCCGCGGTAGCCCGAGCCGCCGCAGCGCCGGCAGCCGGTCGGTTCGTAGGCCTCGAGGTCGACGAGCGCCTTGTAGCCGTTCTGGCGGAGCACCTCGGCGGAGATGATTGTGCGCTGCTTGCAGTGCGAGCAGAGCATCCGCACGAGCCGCTGGGCGAGCACGCACTCCAGGGCGGAGGCCACGAGGAACGGCTTGATGCCCATCTCGATCAGCCGCGCAATCGCGGAGGGGGCGTCGTTGGTGTGCAGCGTGGAGAGCACGAGGTGGCCGGTGAGCGCGGACTCCACGGCGATCTGGGCGGTCTCGCGGTCGCGGATCTCGCCGACCATGATCACGTCGGGGTCGGCGCGCACCATCGCACGCAGGCCGGCGGCGAAGGTGAGGCCGGCCTTCGGGGAGACCTGCACCTGGGTGAGGCCCTCGACCTGGTACTCGACGGGGTCCTCGACGGTGATGATGTTCTTCTCGGGCGTGTTGAGGGCCTGCAGCGCGGCGTACAGCGTGGTCGACTTGCCCGAGCCGGTGGGGCCGGTGACGAGCACGGCGCCGTGGGACTGGTGGAAGCCGTGCTCGAAACGCTCCCGCTCGGAGTCCCCCATGCCGAGCTTCTCGAGCGTCATCACGACGGACTCCTTGTCGAGGATGCGCATCACAATCGACTCCCCGTGCACGCTCGGCAGCGTCACGACGCGCAAGTCGACGTGGCGCCCGTCGACGGTCAGCCCCACGCGGCCGTCCTGGGGGAGGCGCTTCTCGGAGATGTCGAGTTCGGCCATGATCTTCACGCGCGAGACGACTCCGGGCCCCATCCGCCGCGGCACGGTGGTCACGTCCTGCAGGACGCCGTCCACGCGGAAGCGCACTCGGGTCTCCTTGCCGTCGGGGGCGAGGTGCACGTCGGAGGCGCCCTGCTCGACGGCCTGGGCGACGATCTGGTTGACGAGCTTGATGATCGGCGCGTCGTCGGAGGTCTCGCGCAGGTCGACGACCTCGGCGCCTTCCTGCTCGCCCTCGCCCTCCTCGATCTCCCCCCGGGCGACCACGTCCTCGAGGCGGTCCAGGCGCGAGATCAGCGCGGCGATGTCCTCCGGCGCGGCGACGGCCACGCGCACCTCGTAGCCGGTCATGATCGCGATGTCGTCGACCGCGAGCACGTTCGAGGGGTCGGTCATCGCCACCAGCAGGGTGCGCTTGTCCACGTACGCCACCGGCACCGACTGATAGCGCTTGGCAGCGGTGGTGGTGACGAGGTTCGCGGCCCCCATGTCCACGTGGAAGACGCCGAGGTCGAGGTGGTCGAGGCCGTAGCGCTCGGCCAGCGCGCGCGCGAGGGCATCGTG
>Ga0210408_10001047_pt1 | contig 30479 bp, 22 predicted proteins | sample IncBWH4MmetaG_FD_155471 | JGI IMG/M metagenome (GOLD analysis project Ga0210408, IMG submission 155471) | Forest soil microbial communities from Barre Woods Harvard Forest LTER site, Petersham, Massachusetts, United States - Inc-BW-H-4-M | ecosystem: Environmental > Terrestrial > Soil >... | reverse complement strand
CTTTCTCTCCTCTGGCGGGTGGATTTCTAACCGGGAAATATCACGGCGAAGGCAAGCCCGACGGCGGACGGATGACCAATGAGGGAGTGAAAGCCTTCTATCCTGAGAGGGAACAACGCGCGGCGCCGATGATATTGGCTGTAAAGTCGGTTTCCGAACAAACCGGTCGCAGCATGGCGCAAGTCGCACTCGCCTGGTTGCGCCATCAAACGGTGCCAGTAATCCCAATCCTTGGAGCGCGGAAGGTATCTCAACTCCAGGACAATCTCGCCAGTTTGGATCTGGAACTCTCCGCCGAACAATTGAAATCCCTCGATGGAGCAAGCCGAATCGAACCCGGCTTCCCTCAGAGTATTTACGACAGAGAAATAGTTCGTGCAATTAGATATGGCGGCACGTGGGATCGCTTGCAGCTCTAAGCGCGGCACGCGAGGCAGAATAGTGATGCAGGTACCGGCGTTTAAGCTTTCCGCTTGCTCCCGAGTGACGGGCTACTCTTGTTGTTCGCTGTGGCTCTGAAAGCGGAGGCCTATTCGTAGCGCAGGGCGGCCATGGGGTCGAGGCGGGCGGCGCCGAGGGCCATGCGAATGCCGACTTCGCGGGGTCACTGCGATAGCGGTTGGCCCTTTGCAGTATATGGCTGTCGTTCACTGAGAGCATACACGGCAATCTCTCTTTGATTTCTTAAAGTGTGCAATATGGGACAGTTACGGCATTCTGAATCGCTTTAGGATTATTTACTTTTTGCAAAAAAAATCGATGACAAGCGCTGAGTTCCAACTGACAACTACAAGTCTCGCGGCTCAAAGCAGAACTACCATGAAAGCGCTGCTCTACCACGGTCTAGGCAAGCGTGCCTGCGAGGATAAGACCCGTCCCCCGACCCAGGATGCGAGCGATGCCATCGTGGCGATTCCGCGGCTAGTCCTGAGGGCCATATGAATCGCTCGATCGAGTGGGGGGGAGGAGGAATCGTCCATGCGAATCCTAGGCGTTCCCAAGAACCGACTCCTCACTGTTCTTGGACTTCTCCTGATGACGCTCGTCACCGTAGGAGCGGCCGCGGATAAATCCAAACCCGGCGCTCAAGAAAAGAAGTACGTGCGGCCTACCGACCCGTCGCTGTATGTGGGCTCGGAAACCTGCAAGACCTGTCACGAAGACATGCCTTCCAAGGGTTTTTACAAGGCCTATGAAGATTCACCACACTATGTGACGACGCTGGATACGAAAAAAGGGCCGGAGTGGCACGGCTGCGAAGCATGCCATGGGCCCGGCAAAGCTCACGTTGACGGTGGCGGCGATAAGACGAAGATTTTTACATTCAAGAGTGCCTCAGCCCAGGAAATCAGCGCACGCTGCCTGGAGTGCCACCAATACGGCGAGGAACACAGTAACTTCGCGCGGTCAGCCCACCTGCAGAACGGGGTAAGCTGCACGGATTGTCACGACCCTCATCATGCCAAGGAAAGCCAGTTCCTGATGAAGGAAAAGGCTCCGCTGCTTTGCTACGGCTGCCACCAGGAAGTGAAGCAGCAGTTCAACCGCACCTTCCACCACCGCGTCAACGAAGGGCTGGTGCAGTGCAACGACTGCCACAACCCGCATGGAGGATTCCTGACACGCTCCGCGCGCGCCACCTCCTCGCAGGACACCGTCTGCTTCAAATGTCACTCGGACAAGGCCGGACCCTTCGTGTACGAGCATAAGGCCGTAAAGATCGAAGGCTGCGTCGCGTGCCACACCCCCCACGGCTCATCGAATGCGCGCCTGCTAAAGCGTGCGCAGGTCAATCTGCTCTGCCTCGAATGCCATGCGTTCTCCGTCGACGCAGGCGCACCGGCAACTCCTTCCTTCCACAACCAAGCCCAGAAATATCAAGCCTGCACCCTCTGCCACACGGCCATTCACGGTTCGAATACGGACACCTTCTTCTTCAAGCCCTAAGCGAGGCGGCCATGCGAAACACAACAAAGGATCAGGTTTTTCAGATCACTAGACCGCCAGTGTCGAGGCGTCTCCTCACGCTTGTAGGCCTCTTCCTTTGCTTGGTGCCTGTTGCCAGAGCCCAACAAGCCGAAGAACAAAAGGGCGTGGACGAGGGGAATTACAACATCAAGCAGTCAATTGAATTTGGCGGACGTTTCACTAGCCTTTCCGGGGATTTCCACGCCTACGACACTTTTGTGAATTTGCAACAAGGTCCGCGATTGCTCGGCTTCACCATCGAAATGCGTTCCCTCGACCACCACGCTGCTCTCTTCGATCGCCTCTATTTCAGCAACTTCGGCTACGGCGGCGATCCAAACATGGCTACGCGGCTGCGCGTCAGCAAGAACAAGTGGTACAACTTGGACGCGCTCTTCCGGAAGGACGAGAATTTCTGGGACTACTCGCTGCAGGCCAACCCACTGAATCCCACCACTCCCTTTCCGAATGGCCCGGCGGGGTATGGGGCTCCCGCTTGTACCAGTTGTGTGCTGACCACGTCCCCGCATCTTTTCAATACGCGCCGCAAGCTTGGCGACTACAGCTTGCTTGTGCTGCCAGACTCCAAGGTGCGTTTCCGCGGGGGATATTCACGGAATATCGTCGAAGGTCCAGGTTTTTCTTCGATTCACGAAGGGACGGAGCAGGCACTTTTCGAGAATTACAAAACGACTATCAATACGTACCGCATTGGCATGGACTTCCGGCTTGTGCCGCGCACCAACTTCAGCTACGACCAAATCTGGAACTACTACAAAGGCGACGATGGCATCACGGATCCTTTTCAGAATCCGCTATTCAAACTTGCCAATGGCAGCGCCGCGGACCTCGGATGGTCTTTTAACGCAGGCGCGAGCCAACCTTGCGGCGGAACTTTTCTGGCCACGGGATTCGTGAATCCTGGTTGCAGCGCTGCCTTCAGCTATTTCAATCACGGCAGGACCCGCACAAACACACCGACCGAACAGTTCAGCATGCAATCAAGTTATTGGAATGACCTGGACCTGTCGGCGCGCGTCAGCTACTCCGGCGGCGATACGGACGTATTCGGGTACAACGAGAATTTGTTCGGCCGCACCTCGCGGACCAACCTTCGCAACGATTCCTTTACCGGGCCCGTGCTCGGCCGCCATGTCGCGGCCACGGCCGACGTTGGCGCCACCTGGCACATCTCGAACAAGCTCGACTTTCTGGATTCTTTCCACTTTGCGAACTGGCACAATCCGGTTCAGTTCCTTTCCACGGAATGCTCGTTCTTCAGCGCCAACTTGCTTACCCCCGCGCGCGTTTTCACTCCGCAGGCGGCCGTTCCCGGGAACTGCGTTGCGCCAAGCGACGGTCTCGCCGTCACGGCAGCCTTCCCAATAGCCCATGCCGGTAGCTCGGGCCCGGACATCAGCCTATTGAACGTCAGCCAGTTGTTGAAGCAGGATGAAAAAACCAATCTTGCTGAGCTCGAATATCGTTTCTCTCCGCGCATCGGTGCCAGAATAGGATATCGTTATCGCGCCCGCACCGAGGTGGACGCTACGTTTGCATCGGGCACCTTCGTTTTTTTCCCTGGTCCGGTAAATAACCAAAACAGCCGCACGAGTCCTGCACCCTATAACTTTGGGCCTTGCCCCGCGGCGCAAAACCAGGCCGACGGGACTTGTATTCTCACGATGCCGGGGCAAGGCAGCAGCGGAGAGACGCCAATTCACGAGCACGCCGCCGTCTTCGGACTGTGGGCGCATCCAACCAGCAATTGGCGCATCAGTTTCGACACGGATTTGATGAGCGCGGACAACTCCTTTACGCGCGTCAGCCCCAGGCAATCGCAGGAATATCGGGTGCGTTCGAAATACAGGGCGGCAGGCTGGCTGAATTTGAATGGCAGCCTAACGATCTGGGAAGGGCGCAACAATGTATTCCAAACCAACGATCTGCAGCACAACCGCGCGTATGGCATTTCTGCGCTGATTCAGCCAAATGAAAAATACGCCTTGGAGATTGGCTACGACTATAACGACGTTTTCTCGCAAATTTTGATCTGCTACATCAGCGTGGCTGCCGGCCAGAATGGGCCGGGGATCCAGGCTTGCCCCAACGTTCCCGGCCTCGTGCAACAGCTCTCGACCTACACCAATAAGTCGCACTATGGCTTTTTCGATTTCACGGTTTCTCCGGTTCCCCGTCTGACCACGAGGCTCGGCGCAAACTTGACCGGTACGAGCGGCACCCAGCTGCGGCTCGATCCGCAGGCGCTGATTCCCAATCAAGTGACGGGTCCCCTCAATTCGAAATGGCTCCATCCCTTCGGCGGATTCGATTACCAATTCGCAAGAAGCTGGACAGGCAAGGCTTATTGGGATTATTACGGCTATCACGAAGACCCCACGGCTGGGGCGGTGCAAGACATTTTTGCGGCCCGAAATTTCCGAGGCAATCTCGTCACACTTTCTGTGCGATATGCTTTCTAGTGACAGGCTGTGATCACCGCCGGTTTCCCTGATTCTGCGAAGGAGGAAGCACTTTATGCAAAAGGCTCCGATTCTGAAAGTCATTACAGAAATTTGCGCTTTGGCTGTGGCGGTCGTGCTCTGCGCACCAGCGAAAGCTGACGAGAAGAGCGCAGCACTATACAAGCAGAAATGCACAGCGTGCCATGGCGTGGACGGCAAGGGTGAGACAGCTACAGGCAAGGCGATGAAGGTCCGGAGTTTTGCCGATCCCGAAGTCGCAAAGATGAGCGACGACGAACTCGCCGGGGCGCTCGAGAAGGGCAAAGCCAAGATGCCGGCTTACGGCAAGAGTCTGAAGCCCGATGAAATCAAAGCCATGGTAACTTACGTCCGCAGCCTGGCAAAATAATGCCGACATTTTTGATCCTACTGCTAGTCACATTCAGCATCTTCCTGATTGGTGTTTTCGTTTTCCGCCCACAGATTACGGCGACGCGCGGCGGGAAAATGACGGCCTTTCTGGCGCTGTTTGCGTTGCCGCTTCTATGCTTTGGAATGGGAACTTCCAGCGAACTGGAACACGCAAAGAGCACTGAATTCTGTCTTTCGTGCCACATCATGGAGCCGTACGGAAAGAGCCTGCGTGTTGACGATCCGCAGCATCTGGCCGCCGCACATTTTCAGAATCATCGCGTTCCGCCGAACGAGGCTTGCTATACGTGCCACACGAACTACGCGATGTTCGGCGGGATCAAGGCCAAACTGGGCGGACTAAGACATATCTACGTTTATTACCTCGGAACGCCTCCGGCCCCGGAGAACATCAAGCTCTATGAGCCCTACAACAACCGCGAGTGCCTGCACTGCCACGCCGGCGCACGTTCCTTTGAAGAAGGTGTAGTGCATGCTGCCGATCCGGACTTACTTCCAGCGCTGAAGGCTAACAAGACATCATGCATTTCGAGTGGATGCCATGGAGTCGTGCACGACGTGGGCAGTTTGAAAGACGCGAAGTTCTGGAAGGGAGGCGACTGATGCTTAGGATGAGTCCCCTGGAGCGGAAGCTGCAACTCTCCGGAATCACCCTGATTCTCGGTCTGGTAGTTGAGAGTTTGTGTCTCCTGGATCATGGCCCAATTGCTTTCATGCTCTTTGTCGGCCTTGGCGGCGTCCTCTTCGCGGTCGGCATCCTTCTCTACCTGTATTCGCTCGTTGGCCCCAAGGTGGAACCCTCCAAGCAATAAGCGGCAGCTTGAGATCCGAGGGATGGAAGGGTCGGGCCTACTCGTAGCGGAGGGCGGCCATGGGGTCGAGGCGGCTGGCGCGGAGGGCGGGGACGTAGCCGGCGGCGGAAGCGACCAGGGCGAGGGCGGCGGTAGCGAGGCCTAGCGTTAGCGGATCGTGGGGAGTCAGGCCGAAGAGTTGGCTTTGGACTACGCGGGTGAGCGCCAGGGACGCGGTTACGCCAGCAACTACGCCGATGGCCACTAGCAGGAGGACTTCGCGCATGACCATCCAAATGACGTTGCCGCGGGCGGCGCCGAGGGCCATACGAATGCCGACTTCGCGGGTGCGCTGGGCGACGGTGTAGGCCATGACGCCGTAGAGGCCGATGACGGCGAGCAAGGTGGCGAGGAAACCGAAGACGGCGGAGAGGCTGGAGATCATGCGCTCGGTGGAGAGGGAGTTGTCGATCTGCACTTCGGTGGTGCGCATGGCGTAGATGGGGAGATTGGAATCCATGTCGCGGACTTTCGAACGGAGGGCAGCCATCAATTGATTGGGATCGGCGCTGGTGCGGACGAAGACGGTCATTCCGGTGAGGAAGCGGTCGGCAAGATAGGGAACGAAGGCTTGCGCGGGAATTTCGTCGCGGAGATTGGTGTACTTGAAATCCTTGACTACGCCGATGACTTCCATGTCGGTGGGAGTGCCGGGATCGGTGCCGAAGCCGAGGTGGAGGCCGATGGGATTGCGTCCGGCGAAATATTTCTTGGCAAATTTCTCGTTGATCATGACGGTGGTGGGCGACCAGTTCCACACTTCGGGACCGTGTTTGACGTCGCGGTTGTCGTTGATGCGGAAGTCGCGGCCGGTGACGATGGGAACGCCAAGGGTGGCGAAATAGTTGGGGCTGATGGAGTTCATGTAAGGCTCGGCGTGCTCGTCGGGCTTGGCGGGAGTGAAGCCTTCGACAGACATGCTGCTGTCCCATTCGTTGTCTTCGAGAATGCGCATGGCGGCGAGGCCGACGGATCGAACTCCTGGAATGGAGGCGAGGGCGTCGGACAATTGAGGATAGAAGACCTTCAAGCGTTCGGGAGTGTAGCCGTTGAGGGAGGGATCGATTTGGAAACCGACGAGCCTTTCTGGGGAAAAGCCGGGACCGAGATTGCGGAGGTTGGCGAGACTGCGGACGAAGAGTCCGGCGCCTACCAGGAGGAGAAGGGAAAGCGTGACTTGGGCGATGACGAGGGCTTTTCTTAGGCGATGGTGGCCGCCGCCGCCAACTACCGCGCCGGCTTGATCTTTCAATGTTCCAGCGATATTGGGCTTGGTGGTTTGGAGAGCAGGGACGAGACCAAAGATGACGCCGGTGAAGACAGTGACAGCAAGGTTGAAGAGAAGAATACGAAGATCGGGGGCGCTGGAAATGTTCATGCCGCCGGAATCGGAGGGCAAGTAGATTTTCATAAGGGCGCGGTCGGCCCAAAAGGCAAAGGCTAGACCGGCGAGCCCACCCAGCGCGGAAAGAGAAAGACTCTCGATCAAAAGCTGGCTGATGATGCGCGGGCGGGTGGCACCCATGGCCAAACGAACAGCGATTTCCTTGACGCGGCTGGAGCCGCGGACGAGCATGAGATTGGCGAGATTGGCGCAAGCAATCAGCAGAACGGCGCCGGTGGTGGCCATCAAAACCCAGAGGGGCGTGGTGAGCTGGCGGCGCGTGTAGGAACGGCCCTGGGAGCCGGGCAAGACGTCGATCCAGCACTTGAGGAATTCGTCGCGGTCGTACTTCGAGGCGTGAGCGAAGGCGGCCTGCTGCACTTCCATTTCGAGCATGGAGTGCATGAAGGGCTGGAGGGCGGCCTTGGCTTGCTGCTGCGAGACGCCGGGCTTCAGGCGGCCGAAGGTGTTCACCCAACGATTGCGGCGCTCCGTCAGCATGTCTACTGGATTGCCGACGTTAACCTGCGCCTGCATCATGACGGGGATGAAGATTTTCGGGGAGAAGCCGAGTTCCACGCCGTCGAAACCTGCCTGGGCCACGCCGACGACCGTCATCTTGTAATTGTTGAGCGTGAGCGTTTTACCGACGATTTGGGGATCGCCGGCAAAACGGGCTTTCCAAAAGTTGTAGTTGAGGACAACGTAGGGATGGCCCATGGGAACGATATCGTCCTCGGGAGTGAGCAAGCGGCCCATGGCCGGGATGACGCCGAGAGTGGAGAAGTAAGTGCCGGAAACGAGTTCCACGGACACGCGCTCGGCTTGCTGGCCGAAGGAGAGGCTGGCGGCGTTGGGAAAGCGGCAGAACATATCGGAGAAGACTTGGTTGTGCTCGCGGAAATCGCGAAACATGGGATGGGAGATGGCATTGCCGCCCCAGTTGCTGCCGTAGTGGCGGCCCATCATGGTAAGAAGGACGAGTTGCTGGGGATCCTTGACGGGGAGGAGACGGAGGAGGACCTGGTCGAGAAGGGTGAAGATGGCGGTGTTGGCGCCGATGCCGAGAGCCAGGGTGAGGACGGCCACGGCGGTGAAGCCCGGAGTGCGGGCGAGCATGCGGAAGGTGTACTTAAGGTCGCGAAGGATGGCGTCAAGCCAGCCGAGGAGGGTGAGGCGGCGTGTGGCGGCGTTGGCGGTTGTGGCGGTATCGGTCACAGGAATCCCCCAGGCTGCTGGAGGTAAAGACGAAGAAAGTTGGGAAAAGTTTGATGAAATTTAGAGCGGGGGTAGCGAGAAAAAGGTTGAGTTGCGGCCGAATGGGAGGACCGATGCCAAGATCGGTTTGAGGTCCTTCGCTCCGCAAACCCATCCGGAGCGCAAAGGGCGCGCTTCGCTCAGGATGACAGGCAAAGACGAGGCGAAGACCTTAGCGATTGCGCGTCACGAGTTGGCGGAAGGAACCTAGTCGGCGCTGGTGGCGGCCACGCGCTGAACGTCAAGGCCTTCGGCTTGTTGCTGAAAGAAGGCGGCTACGCGGTCGATGATTTCGTTCAAGGGAGTGCGGGGACGGAAGCCGGTGAGGGTCTGGAGCTTATCGACGGAGGGGACGCGGCGCATCATGTCCTCGAAGCCGGGCTCGTAGGCCTGATCGTAGGGGACGTACTCGATGGGAGAGGAGCTGGCGGTGCGGTCTTTGACCCTGCGAGCGAGATCTTCGATGGTGATTTCCTCGGTGCTGCCGACGTTGGTGACTTCGCCGATGGAACGATCGGTGTCCATGAGGCGAATGAGACTTTCGACGGTGTCGCGCACATCGCAGAAACAACGGGATTGCTTGCCGCTCCCGTAGATGCTGATGGCGGTGTTATCGAGGGCGGACTTGACGAAATTGGGGAGGACCATGCCGTATCGGCCGGTTTGGCGCGGGCCAACGGTATTGAACAAGCGAACGACAATGACGGGAAGCTTTTTTTCCTTCCAGTAGGAGAGCGCGAGAAATTCATCGAGGGCCTTGGAGGCCGCGTAGCTCCAGCGGCCTTTGGTGGTAGGGCCGAGAACGAGGTCGGCATCTTCGTGGAAGGGCACGTTGGTGTTCTTGCCATAGACCTCGGAGGTGGAAGCGGTTAGAACGAGTTTCTTTTTTTTGCAGGCGGCTTCTAGGATGAGTTGCGTGCCGTTTACGTTGGTCTCGATGGTCTTGACGGGGCTTTCGACGATGAGCTTGACGCCGACAGCGGCGGCGAGATGGACGATGACATCGGCATCATCGACAAGTTCGGCGAGCAACTGGCGATTTTCAATGTTGTCGAGGTGATATTGCATGCGCTCGGAAGATTTGAGGTGGCGAATGTTTTCGACGCTGCCGGTGGAAAGGTTATCGAGCAAAACGACGCGGTCGCCGCGGTCGAGCAAGCGCTCCGCGAGATGTGAACCGATAAAACCGGCGCCGCCGGTGATCAGATAACGCAAAGGGCCTCCTTAAAGGGCCTGGGAATCATCGTCGTCATCGCGGCCGTGAGACACGCGCTGGGCGATGGCTTCGGAATCTTCCTGGTGCGGAACGTCCGCGGCTTCTTGCGGACCATATCCATACGAGTACGGATAATAGCGGTAAGAATAGTAGTAGTCCGGGGCGCCGGAATCGACGGCATTGAGAACGACGCCGAGGATGCGGCACTTCACGCTGGAGAGAAGTTCGCGCGTGCGAGTGAAAGCCTCCTTGGGCGTTTCGCCGCTGCGAACGACGAGAAGCACGCCGTCGGCCTGCACGGAAAGAATTACGGCGTCGGTGGCGGCCATGACGGGAGGAGAATCGATGACGATAAACTTGAACTTGGTGCGCAGCTCGGCGATGGCATCGGCGAGTTTGTGGGAAGAGAGCAGGTCCGCGGGATTCGGGGGAAGCGGTCCGGTGGGAATGGCGACGAGATTGGGAATAGCGGGGTGGGGAATGGAGACAAGGTCAAGACTGGAAACGCCGGCGAGATAGGAACTGAGGCCGGCATATTTTCCGCCGGCCAAATTGAGGAGGCGGCCGACGCCGGGTTTGCGGAGATCGCCATCGACAAGCACGGTTTTATCCCCGAGCTGCGCGAGGGTGACGGCAAGGTTGGCGGCAGCAGTGGTCTTGCCTTCACGCGGGAGAGCGCTGGTGACCAAAATGACTTGAGGCGGATGATCGGCCTGCGAGAGGAGAATGGAAGTGCGCAAGGCGCGAAAGGCTTCCGACATCTGCGACTTGGGCAGGTGCTGAGCAACCAGCTCGATGCGCTTGTCATGGCCGTTGGAAGCAAAGCTTTGCAAAAGGCCGGGGCGCTTGCCGTTGCCGTTAGCGGCGGCGAACTGGGGTACGACGGCGAGGGAAGGAAGACGTGAGAGCGTTTCGACATCGTCGGGAGTCTTGACGGTGTTGTCGAGGTACTCGCGCATGAGAGCCAGGCCGATGCCGCCGACCAAGCCGACAAGAAAGGCCAGAGCCACGTTGCGGGTCTTGGCGGGACGCACCGGTGTGGAGGGAATCATGGCGGGATCCACAACGCGGATGTTGGAGGAACGCAATCCCTGGGAAATGGCGGTTTCCTTCAACTTGGTCATGAGACCTTCGTAAAGAGACTTGTTGGCCTCGGCCTCGCGCTTGAGGATGTTGTATTCCACAAGTCTTCCCGACATCTGGTTGTTTTCGGCCTTCTGCTGGTCGAGAGCCTGGGTGAGGAGGGTTTCGCGCTGTCGCGCTTCTTGATAGCCACTTTCGAGAACGTCCAAAATTTTCTGCTTTTCCTTTTCGATGGACTGATCAAACTCCGTGAGCTGAGCATGAAGGCGCTGGACCCTGGGGAAATTGGGACCATACTGGCTCACCGCGTCGTTGTATTGGGAAGTGGCGTCGGCGCGCTTCCGCAGCAAATCGGCGAGGCCGGAATTGCCCTGAACTTCTGGGACGGCATCGAGATTGCCGGACTTGGCAAACTGATAGAGAGATTCCTTGCGCATGCGTTCGCTTTGCGCTTCAGTCAACTGCTTGTTGACGTCGGAGAGCCGCTGGGTGGTGATGTTCTGTTTGTCGTCGAGAGTCCATATCTGGTTTTGCCGCTCGTAGGCAATTCGGGCGTCCTCGGAGCGCTGCACCCGGATTTTCAACTCGCCGAGCTGGTCGGCAAGCCAGGTGGAGGCTTGAGTGGTAGCTTCGTACTTGCTGCGGAAATTCTGCTCGATGTAGGAGGTGATGTGGGCGTTGACGATGCGGGCGGCGAGCTGGGGATCCGTGGATTCAAAACTTACGTCCATCAGGCGGCTGTTGGGGACGCGCTTGACACTAAGACTTCCCAAGAACCCGGCGAGTTCGGGAGGACGTTTCTGGTTGGCGAGACTGCCGCTGGCGATAGCTTCGGAGGGCCCATTGGGCGAAGCAAATTCCGGGCGGGAGGATAGATTGTTGTTGCGAATGGTTTGGAGCGCCAGGGTTTCGCTGGTGAGGATTTTGGATTGCGTCTCGATGTAATTCTCGAGATCCAACATGTAGTCGTAGGAATCGGTGCCCGCGAAAGGAAGGATGTTGGCGTTCTCGCGGTCAATCTCAACGCGCGCAGTGGCCTGGTAGACGGGCTGCATGCGGAAAGTGGCGATGGCTACGATGGTGACGACGGCAAGCATAAAGGAGAGAATCAGCCACTGGTGCTTGCGGAGAATGAGCAGGTAGTCGTACAGGTGAGGTTCCCGCGGAGAAAGCTCAAAGGAAGGAACGCGGGACGACAAGGAAACCAGCTCGACGGCACCATTGGAGCCATTTTCACGGGGCACGAGTTTGTTTTCGTCAGTCATGTTTAGTGGTAGGCCACGCGATAGAGAGCGACTCCAGAACCCAGCGCGATTCCGAATTCCAGGGCCCTGAGCATGGCTTGCCTGCCCGGGCTGTTGGGCACGTACAAAATGTCGCTGGGCTGAAGCTGAATATCTTCCGCCTTGCGCTGCATCACCTTCTTGAGATCAATGGCAACTTCATGTTGCTGACCCTGAGCGTCCTTCCTGACAATGACGGCATGGTCTCCTTTGGCCGTGGAGCTCAAGCCGCCGGCGAGAGCCAGTATCTTCAAGACGGTCATCTGCCCGCGGTCATTGGCCAGCACGAAACCACCGGGCCTGCTCACCGCGCCCAGGAGGTAAACAATTCCGGAATGAGGGACGGTAACAATATCTCCGGCCTGGAGAATGATGTTGTTGGTGGCGTCGCCGGTTTCCATCAGATCGTTGAGGTTGATCGTGATGGTATTGCGCAGGGGAGGCGGTTCAGCTGGCGCCGGCGAATTCGCGGGGGAATTGGGAACTGCAACCTGGGAAGCGGCGGTCTGCTGCGTTGAGCCCTCGTGGGCGGAACCCTTGGAGGCCAATGGAGGCGCAGGATCTTCCGGGCCGATCGGGGGAGGCTCCGATGGGTCGGAAGCCGGATCGGAGGCCGGGTCCTGCGCGGGACGATTTACGATTACGGCGTCGCCGGCGTCATTGGCAACGCCGCCGGCCTCGGCCAAAACTTCGAGAAGGGTGACGGGACGGTCGGCTTGGTAAACCATGGCATGTCCGACGGCGCCGACGACGGTGATGGGTTTACTTTTTCTTTCTTTCACGCTGAGGCTGACTTCGGCGTGAGAAACCAGCCCCTTGGATTCCAGAACTTCGGCGATCTTTTGTTCGGCCTGGACTTCCGTCAGTCCGGCAACGTGCAAGCGAACGGGTACGAGGGGGATGCCGATGGAACCGGTCTGGCTGACGCGCACATCACGGCTGAGTTCCTTGACGTCGAAAACTTCGAGTGCCAGAAGATCGCCATTGCCGATGACATAGTCGTGGGGCATGAGCCGCGCCGAGGCAGACATCGCGCGTATGCGATCGTTGACCTGCTGCGGCGTCTCGAGAACGGCCTGTTGAGCGCGGCTGGATGGCGCCAGAACCAGTATCACGAGCAGGGCAGTCGGAACAAAATACGACACCAACGCACCCAGTCTGGCTGGCTGCATGAGAATAGATGACCCCCGGCGTGATTATACAGCCAGAACACCAAATTCCGTCAGTGATTTCCGCGAATCCGCTGGCGGGAGCTTTGGGGAGTGGAGGGCGGAGGGGCCGATTGGATTTCGGAGGTAGCCAGGTGGGCCATCAGAAAAAAAAGGAGCGCGTTGGAGGGGATGTGCAGGTTGAAATCGACGAGGCTGTGCACGAGGAAGCCAGTGCAAGCCACCAAGCCGGAGAGTTGCAAGGTCCCGGGAAAGGAATGATTGAGGTGGCGCAATTTTTTCAAGGCTTCGCGGAACAAGACGCCGAGAAACCAGGCACAGCAGAGGCCGCCGAGAAGCCCGGTTTCGGCAAGGGCCTCGAGGTAATCGTTGTGCGAGTGGTTGACGATTTTCCCATCGTAGAGTGATTCGTAAGGGGGATAAACGAGCGGCAACGTGCCGAGACCCGTTCCGGTGAGGGCGTGGTGGAGGAAGATCTGCCAGGTGTCACGGCGCATGGAGGCGCGCTTGCCAGCGGTAGCTTCGAGCGTCTGCAACGAAGAAAAACGCTGCAAGAGCTGTCCAACGCCAAGCCAGGAAACCATCAGCACGGCCAAGAGAAGGACGGCGGCGCCGGCAAACAATTGCTTCCCCGCGGCGCGGCGCAGAATCATCACCAGCGCCAGGACCGCCAACTCGACACCGAAACTCACGATGCCTCCGCGGGAGGCAGAGAGGAAGAGCGCGCCGATGGGAACCACCGCAAATAAACCCACGACAGGCCACCGTTCCCGCCGCACTCTGCCGAGAACGAGGGGAACGAGGGCAAGGGGGAGAATCAGCTCGATGAATCCGGCGAAGTGATTGCGGTTCACGTAAGGCCCAAAGGGAATTCCGCCGAAATGCATTTCGCGGAACCAGTAGAGTTTTCCGTTGAAGGTGAGGTGCTGGAGAATGCCGAAGATGCTGATCAAAAAGCCAAAAAACATTCCAAACCAAACGAAGCCGCGCCAGTCCTGAAGGGTGCGGAAAGCCTGCACGGAAAGAAAGAGGAGGAGCAGGTCGGAGATGAGAAGCAGGAGTTCCATGCGGGTGGCGTAGGAAGAAGCAGTGCCATGAAAAAACCATTGGCCGCAAACGATCAGGGAAAATGCCGCAAGCGGCGGGAGAAGGGGAGAATAAACAATTTGTTCCCGGCGCGTGAAATAAACCCACAAGGCCCAGGCGAGAAAGAGCAATCCGGCGCCGGTCTCAAAGACGGCGCGGGCCCAGTCTTCGACACCACCGTGCGCGGCAACGGCAAACACGGCCAGGGCGCAGATTCCGAAGCGCAGGGACCTCATGGTTTGGGACGCTCCGCGCGTTGCGGAACCAGCGCGACATCGTCCACCCAGGCCGTTCCTTGAATTTTGCCCTGGGCCTCGTCGCTGGGAAAACGGACCAGGCAAACTTGCAATTGCTGAACGTCTTTCCCCGAAGTCCAAGGCAAATCGATGAGCGTCCATGGCGCAGTGCCATGAAGTTCCGGCGTGAGAGCAGAAGAAGTGTCGCGCGTTCCGAGCGAATGCAACTGGAAGCGGATCCCCTGGTCCGTGCCGAGGGACCTGGTCTTGACCCACGCCGAGAAACGATAGGCGGTGGAAGGCCGGACGGGAACGTAGTGACAGACGCCCGCGAAATTGAGGTTGGATTTTCCGTCGAAGATCAGGCGCAAGGAACGATTGCCGGAGTGTTTCTCCTGCGTATCGAAGCCAATCTGCACGTCGCCGATTCCCCCGGAAAGAAGCCAGGAAAAGCCGCCGCCAGCGACGCCGGATTCGAATCCACCGTCCCACAAGACCGAGCCTGGCGGACTCTGCAGATCAGCAAGACCCGAAAAAAGGACCGCCTGGTCCCAGACGCGGCCGGCTTCGGTGATGCGAGATTCCGTTAATAGGGCGCCGACCAGGGAAAATGAGTCGTACAAGGAAATGCGGGGACGAAGGGAAGCAAGGCGGTCCCAGACTTTGAGGGCATTCCCGGTATGACCGTCGGCAATTTGGTCGCGAATCACGTCTATGTAGGCCTCGGCGACAGGCGGCAGGACGCGATCGAGCGCGGTTTCGATGCTGGAACCGGCGCGGAGAGAGCGGGAGAAGGCTTCGGCGGCGCGCGTGGGGTCGGCTTCCACGGCGTGGCGCATTTCGGTGAAGGCTGGATCGAGTTCTCCCTGCCGCAACAGGAAATTGCCGTATCGCCAGGAGACCTCGGCGGAAAGTGGATAGACGGTCTTGGCGTGCAGGAAAGCGTCACGCGCCGGGAGCACATTGGATTCCGATTCGTACGCGGTGGCGAGATCCAGCCAGGTTTCAGACGAAAGCGGATTCAACGACAGAGCGGAAAGGTAGAAGCGAATCGCGCGCTGGGCGTCGGGATCTTCGAGGTTGTACTGCCAATAGCGACCAAGAAGATACCAATTGCCCGGGTCAGCGGGCTCGAGGCGCACGGCGCGTTCCAGCGATGCGGCAGTCTGCAAAGCAGCGTAATGGACTGCCAGCGCATTGCGGATGCTGAAGTAAGAGAGGATGAAAGCGACAGCGAAAGAGACAACGACAACCGCTGCGCGCTGCGCGTTACTGGAAAGACGAAGAATCACTCTTCGGTACTGTGCCTAGAGCGCTTCGGAGTTGCAAGACAATTGTCGCTTGTGACCGCAAACGGGAAATTCTCGTTGAAGAGGAGAAGGAAACTCAGCTAAAGTATTGACAAGGGAGTGTCCCTGCGACCCCGCGCTTGAGGCACGTCCAAGAAACCGTCTCAGCAATCTAAAGTTGTTATGCTGAGTTTCGAAGCGAAGATGTAGGTAACCAAGTCAGCCGTCATCATTCTGGAAGAGGAATAAAATGCGCAACTCTGGGAGTCTAAGACATCCTGCGGTTCGCTTGGGATTGTGGTTTGCAAGTATGGCGGTGGCGATACTGCTCACCGGTTCGCCTCGTGCAACTGGTCAGTCAGAGTTGGCGAGGGTGGGATTGCCCCAGGACTGGAGTCATCGGCACGTGGTTTTCAGTAATCCCCCTTCGATGCCGATTCTTATGGCAATTAGAAAGGATCCCCGTCTGTTGCACCAGTTGTTGAAATTTAGCGCGCATGGGCGAATCAATCGCCCGGCGGCTCAGGAAACCGAAGTCTTTGATCGGGAACGTGAAGTCCTTGATGACGGGGAACGCGACGGGGACACAAAGCCTGAAAAAAGCGTCGATTGGAGCGTGACTTTAGGAGCAGCGGGAACCCACTTGCCGATCAGTATGTATCCCGCCAAATACAACTTCGATATCAACAAGCCCGCCGATTGCGCGAACGATTTCGTTGTATTTCCAACGTTTAGTGGAGGTTCCGCAACGCAAGCTACCATCGTCGCCTACAATCAGTTGTACAGCACGCAGGGCATCGTCGGCGGCGTGTGCAGTCACAACGGACCGACCGTCAAGTGGGCTTATCGTACTAGCCGACCGATCCAGAGTTCGCCGGTGCTGTCCGTGGATGGCAAGAAAGTTGCCTGGGTCACCGCCACCGGAGGATTCGTTGAAGTCCTTACGATCGGCACCACCGGAATTAATGGAACTTCGGTCACTGCTCCGGCTGTTCCCTCAACCGGGAACAATGCCATCGTTTTTAACCTTATTCTGAATGGTGCGCGTGCTGTCAGCGCTTCTTCGCTTTTTGTGGACTACACAGCCGATGCTGCCTACGTAGGGGATAACGGCGGCGTATTGCATAAAGTCACCGGGGTTTTCGGAGGCTCGCTCACCGAAGTTACTACTGGCGGTTGGCCCATCACCGTTTCTAGCGCGGCTGCGCACCTAACGGGTCCCGTACTTGACACGGTGACAAGAAACATCTTCGTCGCGGACAATCTAGGCCACCTTTTCTATGTCCGCGAGGCAGGCAGCACCAGCGGCGCTTGCGCCAGCGGAGCTCCTCCATGTCTTGGCTCGACGAGCATCGCCTTCACATCGGGCGCGGCAATCGTTGACCCGCCCATCGTCGACTCCAGCACTGGAAGGGTGTTCACGGAAATTGGAAACGCTGACGGGCTCGGTGCCGAACTCCTCCAGGCTGACACGGCTCTAGGCAACGTGGTCAGGGTCGTTGCGGGAAGGGCAGATGCGAACGTCTTGCGTACCGGGACATTTGACAACAACTATTTCAGCAGTCCGGGCACAGGTTTCTTCTACTTTTGTGGCAAAAGCTTCACTAATAGTCATCCAGCATTGTTTCGGGTCGGTTTCAACGGGGCGGGCGTGATGAACTCGGCCATCGACACGGCTACGCCCGTGCCGTTGGCAACCGGGCCTGCGGCCTGTTCTCCGGCCGCCGAAATTTTCAACAACGGCTCGCTACCCAATAAAGATTGGCTCTTCATCAGCGTAACGAACCACTGCGCAGGCACCGGCGGAGGGGCCGCTGGTTGCATCATGTCTTTCGACATCACTGGTGGAATGCCCGCTGCGTCACTCCACGCTGTTACGGAGAGAGGCGGGACGAGCGGAATGGTTGTGGACAATGTGAGTGCCGCGCTCCAGGCTTCCAGCATTTACTTTACCAACCAGGCGAATGGAGCATGTGGGGATGGGATAGCCACGGGTGGTTGCGCTATCAAACTAACGCAGTCCGGCTTACAATGAATTGAGGAAACGATGACTTCGTCCGATTCGAGAACTCAAAAGACCGGGGCTGCTGCCGGGCCGGAGCAAAAATCCAAGAAGCCCTATCGCACGCCGGAGTTTCGTTTTGAGCGCGTCTTTGAGACTACGGCTCTCGCTTGCGGCAAGGTCGACCAAACGCAGCAGCAATGCAAGTTCAACAGGAAGACTTCTTAGCAGATTCTCGAGCGTGAAGCACACCGCAAAAGCTCGCCAGACCGTCATTTGCCGCTTGATCGGCGATGTGTTGCAACTATCTGGAAAGATGCGTGTTTGTGTTAGCGGCAGCAGTATGCTCCCTAGCATTCGCCCAGGCGACATCCTTCTCGTGCAACGGACGGAGTTGCATGAGGCCGCTACGGGCGATGTCGTTCTCTTTGCGCGCGAGGACCGGCTGATTGCGCATCGCGTGATTTCCCAGGACTGTAATAACGGAATTCCCTGCCTAGTGACGCGCGGGGACTCGCTGGATAAGAATGACCCTCCAGTCTTCGCCAATGGGCTTCTTGGGCGCGTGACGTCTATCCTTCGGGGACAATCGGAAATTAGTTCCCAGTTGACTCTTCCGCGGCGAGTCGTTTCGATTTTTTTTAAGCGCTCCCAGTTTTTAACAAGGTGCTGGCTCTGGCTTCTCGCACAGCGCCGGGGCTGGACAGAAGAGGCAGCATGTCCAAGGTAGCAGCTGCGGACCCGCAGGCTGTGGTGATCAAAATCGGTGACATTCCCATTCGCGTCGTCACGGATGATCGGCACTTTCTCCGTGTGGTACAGGACCGCTACATGGGCTTCCTCAGTTGTGAAACTCACGCCGGCATCGATTTGAAGTTGGATTTGACAGCGCCAGGCCGGATTTCGAGCGAAGAAGATATCCGAGTCGCACGCGACTCTGCGCGATGGTCCGCGGAGCGTGGTGATTTCCGGCTCGATTGGGATTCGGAAACCGGCCGCGGGCAGGTTCGCCAGTCAGCGAATCCGTATTCGCTAGATGGAGCGCTGCGAATTTTGCACACCCTCCTCCTCGCACGCCGGAAGGGATTTCTGCTGCACGCCGCGAGTGCGATGCGGAATGGCCGGGCCTTTCTGTTTTTCGGGCGTTCTGGCGCCGGCAAGACCACTATTTCGCGCCTGGCGCCTGCAGACGCTACGCTGCTCACTGACGAAATCTCCTACGTGCGCCGAGATGCAGAAACCTATTTGGCTTACGGAACACCTTTCACCGGGGAGCTTGCGAAGCTTGGGGAGAACGTCTCGGCGCCAATCGCGGCCGTCTATCACCTCGTACAGGCACCGGAGAACCGGCTGGCGCTCATGACGCCGGCGGACGGGGTCCGCGCGCTGCTCGAAAGCGTCTTGTTTTTTGCGGAAGATGAGCAGTTGGTGAAGCTTGTTTTTCAATCCGTGTGCGACCTTGTCGGCCGGGTCCCGGTCTACCGCTTGGAGTTCGTGCCAAATAAGAGTGTTTGGGATCTGATTGCATGAAGAACTGCTACATCGCGCGAAGCCCGATGGTCGCCGCACGTCAGCTCGGTGGTGAAATGGTGATTATGTCCGCCGCGGATTCGACGCTGTTTACCCTGAACGAGGTGGCTTCGCTGATCTGGAAATCCGCGGACGGGGCGACTCCTCTTTGGGAGATCGTCAATGGCAAAGTTTGTGCAGAATTCGATGTCGATCCCGAGATTGCCCTCGCAGACGCGGAACGCCTGGTTGGCGAGCTGGCGGACCACGGCCTTCTGTTGCTGACGAACGAACCCGCCAGGCCTTCTCCAGTAGGGGCGGAAAGAAGCCTATGACCACGGCGCTCATGCAAGAGCTTAACGCCAGGGCTTTAGAGCTGGGCGTCCCTTTCAGCGCGCACTTGGACGTCACTTACCGCTGTAACGAACGCTGTGTGCACTGCTACCTGGATCACGATGACCACGGCGAGATGACCCTATCGGAGTTGAAGAATCTCCTCGATCAGCTTGCCGAAGCGGGAGTTTTCTTTCTTACACTGAGCGGCGGCGAAGTGCTGATGCGCATGGATTTCTTCGATATCCTCAGGTACGCGCGCGAACTGCGGTTCAATGTAAAGATGAAGACCAACGCCTTCATGGTCCGCGAGAAAGAGGCGGATCTTATTCGCGAATTGGGAGTCCAGTCGGTGCAGATCAGTATTTACTCACACCGGCCCGAGATTCATGACGGCATCACCAAGCTGCCGGGGTCGCTGAAGCGCTCGGTGGCCGCCATACGGCTGCTCAAATCTCGCGGGGTCAATGTCACCATGGCGAACGTTCTCATGCGCCAGAACTTGCACGATTATGCGGGTGTAAGAGCGCTGGCGAAGGAGCTCTGCGTTGAAGTGACTACCGATCCGACCATTACTCCAAAGATGGATGGCGATCGCGGCGTTCTCGGTCTCGGTATCCGAGATTCCCAGCTGAACGGGATCTTCCATGATTCGCAATTCGTTGGAAACGTCGACGAGTTCTGCGCCCAGCCCGCTGCGCTCGACGATGCCGCATTGGACGGCCTTCCTTGCAGCGCCGGACATACCTATTGCTATATTTCTCCTTACGGTGACGTTTATCCTTGTGTGCAGTTCCCTCTAGCTTGCGGCAATGTCAGGAAGGAAAAGTTTCTCGACATCTGGCGCCACTCAAAACAGATCAATGAAGTGCGCTCAATTCGTGCCCGGGATTTACCTACTTGTTCGGCGTGCACGCATCTCGGAAGCTGCACGCGTTGCCCTGGATTGGCCTTCATGGAGGGCAACATGCGGGGGCCATCTTCTTTGGATTGCGAGAAATCCTTCGCCCGGACAGGAATCCCATCGGCCAACATGCTAGCTCGAATGGCGTCGAAGGCAGCAATTCACGACTCGGCGGCCCATCCCTCGTCGTTTTCGAGCCTTATACAGATTACTACTGCAAGGACCTAAAAAGAATCCGCTGGAAAACCAGCGCGACTGTCAACGTCCCTGCACCTTGCGCTCGACGGCCTTGATCCTCATGAAGGGAACACTGGTGAGAATTCATCACCTGTCGAAGCGACGATACTTTCGCGCCAAGCGGAATGGCCGGCGCATGACATTGAGAAAACTATGCCGCCCTCCTTCCATGCCGGCGTCATCTATCCAGTCTTCCTCGGTGGGCGAAAAAGAGAGTCGAAATAGGTAGGCAGGAGCGCGAATGAGACCGCCGCGCATGCGCAGCCGAAACGCGGCGCGCTGGAAGAGGCCAGGCGGCGCAAAACCGGCGGCGGGCAGCCACTGATGGACTTGCTCCGCGAGCTGACTAGCGATCACATCAGTTTGCACTGCGGCTTGAACCTTGCCCGGCAACTGTGCCCTGAGCAAATTCGAGGCGAGCCGCAGCCCCGTGTGCAACATGCGTTCGGCTCCTACAGCCTTCGCAGAATCCGCAACGCGTTCCCAATCGATACCCATTTGGCGCGAGACCAGCGCCGCGACGTCAGCGATCCACATCAAACGTTCCCAAAAATGTTTTGCGCCGTGGACGCAGATCAGGACGAGTTCGTCCTCTACCGAGAGTGCGGGCGCTTCGCGGCCATCGAGACAAACACGGACGTGGCGCGTGAAAAAATCCTCGAGTGGAAGCCGGCGGGGAAAATAGCGCAGTGTGCGGTCGTTGTGCAGCTCGACGATAAGCTTTGAATCCGGCTTGGAGAAAAGATACTGGCCGGGAATTTTTCCAGCATCGATGGCGGTGAGCGGGACGGCGGCGGCGTAACCTGCAGCGCTCATCAATTCCGTGGCACGGCGAATGTCCCGCTGACGAACGAGCAAATCCAGGTCGCCATAGCTGCGCATGGCCGGGTCGCAATAGGCTTGCATCGCCAGTACAGGCCCTTTTACGACGAGGGCGGCGATTCCCTGCGAAGTGAAACGGTCGAGTACGCGAAACAGCTCCGCGGCCAAGCGCAGTGTAAAAAGATTTCGCGCGCGCTGGCGCTCGGCAAGCGCCTGCCCAATTTCCGGCGGGACCAAATCTTCTTCGAGACCGCGCAGAGATGCCGCGAGATGACCGGTCACGCCGTGGTCTTCCGCGAGGGCGAGCAAGCGCGGCCAATCCGCAGAACGAAACAAACCCGCAAGCCGCTGACGGTCCGGTGCCGGAGAAGCACATTCGAGCAGCGCGGACCATTCGTTCTGGAACGAAGCAACGCGGGAGGTAGGCGAAGAGGACATCGGCTCGGCCATAGCGGTCCAGGGTTAGTGTAAGCGATTGGGCAGCTAATTCGCGCGAGAGGTGCTGGGCGTAGAAATCTTCACGGGCAGCGTGCAGCTACTTTCCTATCGAGGCGGACAATATCTCATCGCCGCGACCGCGGCGGCGGACATCGATCCCGAGACGCTTGATTTTCTGGTTGAGCGTTGAAAGCGGAATAAGAAAACGCTCGGCAGCTTCGGTCTGGTTCCAGCCGGTGCGCTCCAGCATGTCGATGATGATGCGGCGCTCGATCTCGTCCATGATCTGGAACAAGGACGGCAAAGGATTGTCCGCCGCGGAACGCGAGCCGGGTTCGCCCGGAAGCGGCGGCAGAAATTCAGAGAGCTGCAGGCGCACGCCGCGAACGATTTCCTTGCTGCGAATGCTTTCCGGCAGCAGATCGGCGTCAACCCGCTCGTGCGTGGAGAGGACCACGGCGCGCTCAACGACGTTTTCCAGCTCGCGAACGTTGCCGGGCCAGTCGTAATCCATCATGAGTTTCATGGCCGCCTGCGTGAATTGCCGGAGCGGCTTGCTGTTTTCCTGGCAATAGCGTGACAGGAAATGCGCGAGCAACAGGGGCACATCTTCGCGGCGGTCGCGCAGGGGCGGAATCTGGAGATGGATCACGTTCAGGCGGTGGAATAAATCTTCGCGGAAGCGGCCCTCGCGCACGAGCGTGAGGAGGTCGACATTGGAAGCGGCCACGATGCGCACGTCGACTTTGAGCTGCTCGGTGCCGCCGAGGCGCATGAATTCACGCTCCTGAATCACGCGCAGAAGCTTGGCCTGCGTTTCCGGGCTGATGGTGGCAATCTCGTCAAAGAAGATGGTGCCTTGATCGGCGACTTCGAAGAGACCCTTCTTCGAGGCCACGGCGCTGGTGAAAGCGCCCTTGACGTGGCCGAAGAGCTGGGACTCCAGGAGGTCGACCGGAATCGATCCGGTATTCACGGGCACAAAGGCTTTATCCGCGCGAGTCGACGCGGAATGAATGGCCTTGGCGATGAGTTCCTTGCCCGTGCCGCTTTCGCCGCTGATGAGAATGGTGGAGCGCGAAGGCGCGACTTGCGTTACGAGGTCGAGGAGCACCTGCATTTTGTCGCTCTTGCCGACAATGTTCGGGAAGTTGAAGCGCTGCTTCAGGGCGCGCTTGAGCTGGACGTTCTCGTCGCGAAGCCGCCGGGATTCGACGGCTTGCGCCACCTGGGCAAGCAATTCATCGTTGGACCACGGCTTGGTAATGTAGTCCATCGCGCCATTCTTGAAAGCGGCGCGAGCCATTTCAATCGAGCCGTAGGCGGTGATCAGGACCACGGAAAGCTGCGGATCTCGGCGGTGAATCTCCTTAAGCATGTCGAGACCGTTGCGGTCCGGCAAGCTGACGTCCAGGAGGAGAAGGTCATAAGGATGCTGTTCAAGCTTTTCGAGGCCGGATTCGCCCGTTTCCGCGCTGGAAACGCCGTAGCCTTCGCTTCTCAGCAGTAGTTCGAGGCCTTCGCGGATTTCCGATTCGTCGTCGACTACCAGGATAGAACCCTTAGACATGGACCGCCGCCCTGACTGCGGGGAACTCGACGTGGAAGGAAGTGCCTTTGCCGGGCGTCGAGCGTACTTCGATCTTCCCGGCATGTTCTTTGATGATGCCGTAACTCACGGAAAGGCCAAGGCCGGTTCCGCGGCCGCTGGCTTTGGTGGTGAAAAAGGGATCAAAGATGCGATGGATGTGTTCGCGGGGTATGCCGGCGCCCGTATCTGCCACTTCGATTTCGACGCTGCCGTTGTGAGCCGCAGTGCGGACTTCGAGCATTCCCCCGCCGGGCATGGCATCGCGTGCGTTCAAGAAAAGGTTCAAGAAGACCTGCTGGAGCTTATTGGCTGACCCACGAACCGGCGGCAGCGGCTCGGCGAGTTGCTTCACCACCTGGATGTGCGAGGCTTTGAGCGGGTGAGCCACCAGCGACAAGGTTTCCTCGACCACGCGGTTTACATCAATGTCCGCGGCTTCCGCCGCGCCGGTCCGCGAGAAATTCAACAGATTGTTGACGATTTCACTGGCACGGAACGTCTGCTTCACGATTTTTTCAATGATCGATTGGCGCGGGTCGCCTTCCGGCATTTGCTTCGCCAGCATTTGAATATAGTTGGAGATGACCGCAAGCGGAGTATTCACCTCATGCGCCACGCCCGCCGCGAGAAGCCCAAGCGAAGTCAGCTTCTCCGTCTGCGACATCTGCTCTTCCATGCGCTCTCGCTGGGTCACGTCGTCGAAGAGCAGCAGGCGGCCGATGCGCTCGTTGGACTTGCTTACCAGGGGAGTGATGGAAACGTTCAAGGTCAGCGATTTCCCTTGATGCTGGAGTCTCTGTTTATAGATGCCGGTAATTTGTTCCTGGTCACCGCGGGCGGCGATTTCGTGCGCCAGTTCCGGCGGCAACAGCGAGTTGAGCTGGCGCCCAACGGATTCTTCGCGCGTCACTCCGAAGAGCAGCTCCATGCGGGTATTCCACGATTCGACGATGCCTTCGAGATCGACGGAGAGCACGCCGACGTTCAGCGATTCCACGATATTTTCGCTGAAGTCCTTGAGGCGTGCGATTTCGAGGGCCTTTTGTTCGAGTGAGTTGTAAAGCTGCGCGTTGTCCAGCGCCACGGCGACGTAGCCAGCGATGGTCTCAACCAACTCGACGTCATCGCTAGACAGAAAATCCCCATCGACGGTTTTGCCGAGGCCGAGAACCGCGACGGTGTGCTCGCGTATGCGGCAAGGGACAAAGTAGTTGAGGTCCAGTTGCTCGAGTGTACGGCGAACGGAGTCGCTGACGTCCCTTGCCGCGCGGGGCGACTCGAAAAAGAGCGCCCCCCGGGCAAACTCGGGCCGGGCCGGCTCGAGGAAACCAAGATCCAAAGACTCGGAAAGGCGTACGCCCATCGAACGGGCGATGCGCATCTGTCCGGGTTGCAAGGCGTTCTCCACAAAAATCGCGAGACGGTCGACCAATAGCGTCTGGGAAATACGGTCCATGACCGACCCCAGCATGGGATCGAAACGCACTTCATTTGTCAGCGTGCGGCCGAATTCGATGAGCGTGCGGCGGTAATCCAGCCGATCACGATAGAAGAAGCGGTCCAGGCGCGCCTGAATCCCCGTGCGGAAGGGCTGGAACAAGAACGCGGCTACGACGATGGCGATCATGCCGCCGATGGGGCCGTTCGTCGGCGTGTGGAAAATCACGGCGACCAGCGCGACCAAAGCGAAATAGACTGCGGCCACGCCGGCGGTGGCCGCGGTATACGCCAGGCCGCGCTTGAAGATGATGTCCACGTCCATCAAGCGGTAGCGGATCACGGCGTAGCCAAAGCACAGCGGGATCAGCACGAGACTCAATACGGAGAGCTGCATCCACGGGCGCATGGTCACGCCAAGCACCAAGGGAAGGATGTAGAGCAAAGAAACGGGAAGACTGCCGGCAAGAGTTCCGCCGGTGAGCCATTTTAATTGCTGGCGAAGGACACCGGAAGGCGCTTCGCGGTAGTTCCGGTAGAAAACAAGCCCCGCAGCCAGGAAGCAAAGAGCGAGATAGCCGAATTCCAGCTTCGTGAGCAATATGTAGGAAGCAAGCCAGGGCACCCAGCCGAAGGCGTTGAGCGCCGTATTCACGTGAATCAAGAGCAACGCGAGGGGCAAGGAGTAGACCGCCAATAATTTCGATGAGGAGCGAATCGTCGACTCGGACCGCCCCGGGAACACCAGCGCAAAGTGGAGGAGCAAAGCGGGGGCCAGCAAGCGCGCCACGATTTCCGACCAGTACACTTCCCAGTCAAAGGTGTCCAACTTGCCGCTGAAATGGAACGACCAGAGAACGAAGGAGACCAGGCAAAAAACGTAGAAGTGCACCGCACGCGGAGCGTTCCAGCGGCGAATAAAAATGAACAAGCCAATGAAAAGGTAAAGCAGTCCTACAATTCGCAGGTAATTTTCGGTCGCGAGGGGTTTCTCGGCTGGCGCCGTGAGGAGTGGGGTTTCAAAATCCTCGCCATCGCGGGAGAGCTTGTAACGCACTTGGGTCCAGAGGCCGGCACGCTCCAGGCGTTGCCCGACTTGCGCAGCTCTTGTAATCGGAGCTTTATTGATTGTCAACAGGACGTCGCCCGGACGGATCCCCGCGCGGGTTGCCGGAGAGTTTGGGGAAACCCGGCTGGCCTGAATGCCATGGTCAGTGTCCAGCCAAGCCACCCCGTCGTATACCACTTCAAAGCGAGTGCGCTGGTCGAAGTTAATGAGGGCAAATACCACCGCAGCTAGCGTGGCAAGCGCCAGCACGACGGCTCCAAGACTAACTCTGAGGTTTTGCCTCATGACTCTATCGGGCAGGGGTACACCCCGCTACAAGAAACCAAGTGCAACCCAATGTCCATTGTTTGGTAGCCATCCAGTCGCGGAACTCTATTATAATCAACAACTTAATATAGCGGAAGGCTAGGCTATCCGGCTTCATCCTGTTTCTGGAAGGACAAATACAGCTTTCTAGAACCAATAAATACCTAAAACTGAACGCTGAGTCCACCTCGAAAAGTCCGAAATGCAGGTACCAGAATCACTCGGCCATCCCTGCTACTGGTGGAGACATAACCCTGCGCGAGGAGATTGTTGCAATCCGCAATGGCTTCCCACCGGCCAAGGGCAAACTTCGGCAGAGGCTGGCGGAAAAGCAGGTGTAGATAAGGGTCCATTTGGAACAGGGAACTGCCATAGCTGTCAACGGAGGAAACCGTGACGCCATTCACCCACTTGTATCCCGCCTGGACTTTCGTGCCGAGGTGGGGCACTTTCGCGGAGATTCCCGCCCCCAGGGAGTGCCGCTGAGCCGTGCGAAAGGCATCGCGAAGAAGACCGTCCAGCTCGTCCGACGGGGTCAAAGCGCCTCCGAAGGAATAAACGGCGCTCAATTCCACATCGCCGTCGAGTTTCTCGCGAAATCCAAGGCGGGTTCCCCAACTGCTGGAAGAGCCGCCGTCATAAGCAAAACCAGTGGTGAAACCATCCTGAAGATAGTCTCCGGCGGGCAGGTCGTTGCCCCGGCCAAATACCGCCACGTGGCGGTTATCGTCGTGAAAGCCCGCGATCTGAAGCTTCCCGCGAGCGCCAAATTTTCTCTCCGCTGAAATTTCCTCGTGCAAACCGTTCTGTAAAACGGGACGGCCCTGCCGCCAGAGCAACGCGGGAAATGCATCCAGTTCATTGAGCGCCGCCGCAAGCGCGCCGCCCGGCAGCGCGTCATTTCCCTCGAGCGGACCAGGCGTGTTGGGCATGGAAACGAAAACGAGAGAAGTGCTCCAATCATTGGTGAGGCGCACATTTAAGACCGCGTGCGGCCGCAGCGAAGAGGCCGAGGCCCCGAGCCCCACCAAGACGTATTCGGCACCGTACTGCAAAACCGTGCGATCCCCCAGTGCCAGCGCGCCGCCCTGCTCAAAACGGACGCCCCGGAAGACTGGCCCGACAGGTCCCAGCTTGGCTTCGCGAAGAACTAGCGCCGTATGCGGACCTGCGCCGAGCGTTCCCGTTGGCAGCCACACCGTGGCGATGCCGCCGGCAGGGGCATCACCGTCGTAGTTCACTTGGCCAGCCAGGATCATCCTGCTTGTGCCACCCAACTTCTGGTCGTAGGCAACGGCGGTAGCGGGCGAGGAGGCGATGCTGGAAGCCGAACTGGGACGCCGCGCGCCATCGGTAAATTCCATGCGCATTCTGGGGGCGCGAGGGCCGGTGGATTCGCCAGTAGCGGTTGAGCTACTCAACGTGTCGTGGTCCACCCATTCCAGAACGGGGCGCATCGTGGAAGCGGATCGCAACACCCACTTCCAATCGTCAACTTCCGCAGCGCTGGTCGAGGGCATGCGCCGCAACTGATCCAGCGACGCAAACATGGATTCCAGCTCGATGCGAACTACCGTCGTCAGGTTCGAAGTGACGCGAATGTGTTTTTCGAGTGTCGGAAGAAAACCCGCGAGAGTCACGCGGACGGTGTAAAAGCCGGGAGCGAGCTTGTCGCCCCGAAACATGCCTTGGGTATTCGTAAGGAATCCGCGGGTGGCGGCCACTCCCACCGCTTCGGAAACCAGTTCCACGCTCGCGCCCATCTGCGGTGTACCCGCAACGTCGCGCACCACACCCGCAAGCTTGCCCGGGACAGGCTTCGCTTGCGCGGCCGCCGGATTCGCCGCGAAGGACGAAATCATGACGGTCAGGACCAGGGCCCCCAGGGGTCGGAGCCGTTCCTGTATCACTTTGTCTTACCTCCCCGGTGCAGCATTCGCCGCGGTCTTGGTTTCCGCCGGCGCCCTCACCGTAAACTCTGCGGTGCGCGAAATGGTCTGATTGGAAAGCGTGTCTGTGGCATTCACTTCCAGGCTGTATTTCCCCGGCGCCAGTGTTGCCAGGGGCAGGAGGCGCTCAATCGTGACCTGGTCCCCAGTCTGCTTCATGTCGGCGGATGTTTCCTTGAACTGCATGACCTGATCCTTGCCTTTTTTGACCGTGTATTGGAACGTCGCGTTGGACTTGTGCGTCTTGTCATCGGGCTTCAGGTTATAAATTTGCATGTAAATGCCAAGCCGTTCGGCGGTGGTGAAATCGGCTTCGAGACGAGGTACAACTTTCGTGGAACCCAGCACGAACTGCCCCGTACCAATCTGTTTCGACGGCACGTGCTCGAGTTTGCCGCCGTCCGCGAGGATTAGCGAGCTCGTATCCAGTTTGTCGTCGTCGAAGCGTGGCACTTGCAGTCGCGAGTTCACGACCCCGACATTTCCGCTCTGCACGTCTTTAAGCACCAGGTCCAGGCGGTATAAGCCGGGGCGCAAAGGAACGGCCTTCTGATAGATGGACTGGAGTTTCAAGGATTGCTGGTAAAGCGAATCCGGAAAATCGCGCGAAACGGAATCTTCAAACGTTTGCACCACCCGGCCCGTGAGCGTACTCACACGCCCGAAAATATTGATCACCGCGGAATGAATCCCTTCCTTGGCCTGAAACGAAAGCTGGCTATTGGGAATCTGCACGGTGACGGGCACGAGCACGGTGTCATTCGTCACTTTCAAGTAATCGGTCCGCCAGTTGAAGTGCACTTGATCCCGCACGATGCGGGAGGTAACCACTGCTTCGAGGTCCTTGAATTTCACTTCTGGCGGCTTATTGACCTTGGCGTAGAGCTCTAGCCGGCTGAACTCGTTCATGCTGGCTGGTGTACCACCCATGGCCGTCGGCAGATTGGTGCCGTCAGACCGCGTGAACCGGTCGGTCTTCGACGCCATACCCATGGATTCCATCAAACTCAGCCCGGCTCCAGGCACGTGCAGCAGCGCATCCTTTTCCGAGGGATCCATCGTCAGGTGATACTCACCCGAGCCGCTGGGATCAACGAACTCCAAAATAATGTTCTCCCCGATACCTTCCAGGTAGCGCCAGCGCCAAGTTTCCCAAGGATACGTAGTCGTGGAGCCGCCGCCCTCTTCCATCGGCCGGTCGTAGGTGCCGCCCGTGGGGTGCGATTCCACTTCATCCGCCGGACCCCACATGATGTACATACGACCGCGGTCGGTTTTCCATCCCGGGATGCCGGAAGCAAAATGTTCGTTGGCGTAAGCAATGCGGCGGTAATGCTCTTCTTTAAAATCGTTCTCCGGCAGGTCCGGATTGCTGCTGCGCCGCAACCAGAACTGCTCGATGAACTGTTCACGCTCTTCGTTGGTATCCAGTTGCAGGAAGGCGTTGCGCTCGTCCGGCGAGATGATGTACGTGACGTCTTCCGTCAGCCATTGCTTGTAGGCGCTGTCCAATTCCTTCAGCGTCCTTTTCATCTTGCGTTTGGCTTCTTTGTCCATCTTTTGGGGTACTGGAGGGATCCCCGGATCTTGCGCCTGTTGGGCAAAAGCAGATGGAATGGCGATAGCGATCGAAAAAATGGAAACGAACAGGGTCCGTACTACCCTTGACATGAAGACACCTCAAGCTCTAGGACGTTGTGATTCTAACCCCAGACCGGTTCCCCGTCAATCAGAGGAATCCCCTTCATTTTGTGACACTTGTCCCCCGAAATCGGTTAGAAGGCCGGTGTTCTCGTTTTGGTTGCTTGACAGTTTTTGACCTGAACGAAGGTACAGGAAATCTCGCACTAACGAATGAGGGAATTCACCGCAATATCGCTTTGGGAATTCTGTCGCACGTTCGAATGAGAACAGGGAGTTTACTGCACGCGCTGCGGCTGAGTGTCTGAACCTACCAGCGTATCGAAAATGGCCAACACGTGACGCCGGTAATCTACCATGCGCGCAAAAATATCGCGTAACTGCGGATCTCGCTCTGCCTCGCGGTGCCACTTCGCAAGGACCGCCGGCGGCACTTCGATGTCTCGCCGCAACTGCTCCGCGGAATAACCGCGCAGGAACAGGCCGTAAAAAAAGGCCGCCTCGCGTTGCGGAAAGTCGAGG
>Ga0210408_10001046_pt1 | contig 30527 bp, 29 predicted proteins | sample IncBWH4MmetaG_FD_155471 | JGI IMG/M metagenome (GOLD analysis project Ga0210408, IMG submission 155471) | Forest soil microbial communities from Barre Woods Harvard Forest LTER site, Petersham, Massachusetts, United States - Inc-BW-H-4-M | ecosystem: Environmental > Terrestrial > Soil >... | reverse complement strand
GTGGGCGCTGCGCGAGACTCAGCTCGATCTCGACGTGCTGGCCGAGACCGAGTCGGTGTTTGCCCTCTCGAACGGGCACATCGGCCTGCGGGGAAACCTGGACGAGGGCGACCCTCACGCGCTGCCGGGCACCTACCTGAACGCCTTCTACGAGGTGCGGCCGCTCCCGTACCCCGAGCTTGGATATGGCAATCCCGACGCCGGCCAGACGGTCGTCAACGTGACCAACGGCAAGCTCGTGCGCCTGCTCGTCGACGACGAGCCGTTCGACGTCCGCTACGGAGAGCTTCGCAGTCATGAGCGGGTGCTCGATCTCCGGGCCGGTGTCTTGCGGCGCACCATCGACTGGGTTTCCCCGGCCGGGCCGCGTGTGCACATCCAGTCAACGCGCCTCGTCTCCTTTGTGCAACGCTCCATCGTCGCGATCTCCTATGAGGTTGAGGCCGTTGACGCGGACGTTCGCGTCGTGGTTCAGTCCGAGCTGTTGGCCAACGAGCCGGTGCGGAAGGGCGACGGCGATCCTCGCGCCGCAGCCGCACTGGGCGCTCCGCTGCGGTCCGAGCTGGCCCGGGATCGCGGCTTGGCGGCACTGCTGCTGCACTCGACCAGCGCCAGCGGACTGTTGATGGCGGCGTCGATGGATCACATGATCGACGGTCCGAAGGGCACCGAGTCGGTGTCTGAAAGCTTCGAAGATCAGGCGCGTGTGGCGGTGACAGCGGACCTCAAGCGCGGCGAGCATTTGCGCCTGGTCAAGCTCGTGGCCTATGGCTGGTCGGGACAGCGTCTACGTCCGTCGATCGCCGGTCAAGCCCGCGCGGCAGTGTTGGAGGCCAAGCACGCCGGCTGGGACGGGTTGCTCGCGGGCCAGCGGGCGTACCTCGACGACTTCTGGGGCCGTGCGGATGTTGAGATCGAGGGTGACACAGAACTCCAGGCGGCGGTCCGCGCATCGATGTTCCACTGCCTGCAGGCATCCGCGCGCGCCGAGCAGCGGGCAATCCCGGCGAAGGGCCTGACCGGGCCGGGCTACGACGGTCACACGTTTTGGGACACGGAGGCGTTCGTCCTGCCGATGCTTACCTACACCGTCCCGGACGCAGCCCGGGACGCCCTGCGTTGGCGCCGGGACACGCTCGATCTCGCCCGTGGGCGGGCCGCCGAGCTCGGCTTCAGGGGCGCGGCGTTTCCGTGGCGGACGATCCGCGGGCAGGAGTGCTCCGGGTATTGGCCCGCCGGCACGGCCGCATTCCACATCAATGCCGACATCGCCCACGCAATCGTGCGCTACCAACACGCCGTGCAGGACCCGGACTTCGAACGCGGGCCCGGTCTCGAGCTTTTGGCGGAGACCGCTCGCCTGTGGCGCTCGCTCGGGCACCACGACGCGGGCGGTCGCTTTCGAATCGACGGCGTCACCGGACCCGACGAGTACAGCGCCGTTGCCGACAACAACGTGTACACGAACCTGTTGGCGCAGGAGAACCTACGTGAGGCGGCCGAGGCCGCCGAGAAGTACATGGATCGAGCCGGGGAGCTCGGTATCGACCCCGAGGAGGCGGCGTCTTGGCGCGACGCGGCCGACGCGATGGTCATCCCGTACGACGCCGACCTGCGCGTTCACTGCCAGTCCGAGTCGTTCACGCAACACCAGCGCTGGGACTTCGACGCCACGCCCCCGGATCGCTACCCGCTGATGCTCCACTACCCGTACTTCGACCTCTATCGCAAGCAGGTCGTCAAGCAGGCGGACCTCGTCCTCGCCATGCACTTCCGCAGCGATGCATTCAGCGACGAAGAGAAGCTGCGCAACTTCGACTACTACGAGGCGCTGACCGTGCGCGACTCATCGCTCTCCGCCTGCACGCAGGCCGTGATCGCCGCCGAGGTCGGCCACATGGAGCTGGCCTTCGATTACTTCGGCGAGGCCGCCCTGATCGACGTCGACGACATCGAGCACAACACGCGCGACGGGCTGCACATCGCGTCGCTCGCGGGCGCCTGGCTGGCGGCCGTGGCGGGCTTCGGTGGCATGCGACACCACGGGACCACGCTCACATTCAAACCGCGCCTCCCGCGTGAGCTGATGCGGCTGTCGTTCGGGCTCGGTTTCCGCGGCCGCCAACTGCGAGTCGAGGTCAGCCAGAAACAGGCTACGTACACGGTCACTGCCGGCGAGCCCCTCGACATCGTCCACTACGACGAGCAGATCAGCGTGCCGGCGGAGAAGCCGCAGAAGCGTCCGATCCCACGACTGGTCGCCCGGGAGGCGCCGCGCCAGCCGAAGGGACGAGCGCCGATCCGGCGCCAGCGTGATAAATGAGCAGCCAGGCGCCCGCCGGTGTCCCGGCCGCGCATCGCGTCGTCGTCGTCGGCGGCGGCTTCGGTGGGCTGCAGGCGGCGCTGAAGCTTCGCCGCGCCGCGGTGCAGGTCACGCTGGTGGACCGGCGCAACTTCCATCTCTTCCAGCCACTCACCTACCAGGTAGCGACCGGCGCGCTCTCTGCCGGGGAAATTGCCTATCCGCTGCGGGCGATCTTCAAACGTCACGACAACGTTCGCGTCGTGATGGCAGAGGTCTCCGACTTCGACCTTGACAGACACGAGCTCAAGCTCCGGCCCGTCGCCGGCGTGCCGGCGCCCGCCGCGATTCCCTACGACACGCTGATCGTCGCCGGCGGCTCGCGCTACTCGTATTTCGGGCACGACGACTGGGGCGCGGTCGCCCACGAGGTGAAGTCGCTCGAGAGCGCGCTGACCGTGTGCAGCGGCATCCTCAGCGCCTTCGAGGCTGCCGAGCTGGAGCCCGACCCCGAGCTGCGTCGCGCCTGGCTCACGTTCGTCGTCGTGGGGGCAGGGCCCACCGGCGTCGAGATGGCAGGCCAGATCGCAGAGCTGGCGCGCGACACGCTGCGTCGCGACTTTCGCATGAGCGATCCGCGGGCGGCTCGCATCCTGCTCGTCGAGGCCGCCGAGCGCGTGCTGACGAGCTTTCCGCCATCGCTGTCGGCGAAGGCCGCGCGATCGCTGAGCCGGCTCGGCGTGACGCCGCTGCTGGGACGCACGGTCGTCGGTGTGGACGTCGCCGGAGTGACGGTCGACGACGGAAACCACAACACCGAGCGCCTGCCGGCCCGCACCGTTGTCTGGGCCGCCGGCGTGACGGCGTCGAGCCTCGCCTCGAGACTCGGCGAGCTGACCGGAGCCGAGCGCGATAGGGCGGGCCGGGTGACGGTCGAGCCCGATCTCACGCTCCCGGGCCACCCCGAGGTGTTCGCGCTCGGCGACATGGTGCGGCTCCGCGAAGCGGACGGCACCGCAGTGACGCTGCCAGGTGTCGCGCCCGTCGCGATGCAGCAGGGCCGTTATGCGGCTCAAGTCGTGCGGGCGCGGCTGCGCGGCAGCGACACGCCGCCGTTCCACTACCGCGACAAGGGGAACCTCGCCACGATCGGCCGCGCGCGGGCCGTGGCTGATGTCCGTGGGCTGCGGCTGAGTGGCTTGATCGCGTGGGTCACCTGGGTCGCTGTGCACCTCTGGTACCTCGTCGGCTTCCAGAACCGCGTGATCGTGTTCGTCCGCTGGATGTTCAGCTTCGCGACGCACGGCCGCGGCGCCCGGCTGATCACCGGGACGGGGGTGGGGAGCGGCGAGGGAAGGACGGCGTCCGGAGCCGCGAGCGCCGGATCGTCACCCGGATAGGAGCCCGCGAGCTCGAAATTGCGCGCCGCCCGCGTGACTTTCTCGGGCGTGCTGTGCCACGATGCCGGCATGGGCTTTGACCAGTATCACGAGCCCCCCGAGGAGCTGCCGGACGGAACGCGCACGTTTGCGCGTCTCTGCGCGTCGCTCACCGAGGAGGCCGAAGCGATCGGCTGGTATGAGCAGCGCCTGGCGGTCGAGCCCGAGCGCGAAGCGCGGGCGATCATGCGCGACGCGCAGGGCGAGGAGTTCAAGCACTTCTCGATGAACCTCGAGTTCCTGTTGCGACGCACTCCACTGTGGCGCGAGATCGCGCAGGGGATCCTCTTCCAGGAGGGCGACATCGTCGAGCATGGCGAGGAGTCCGAGGAGGAGGCCACCGAGGGCGCCGCCGAGCGCGGGTCAGCGGTGCACGGCTCCACATCGCTCGGCATCGGCAGCTTGAGGGGCGCTGAGTGATGAACCATCTTCTACGCGAGCACGCGCCGATCACCGATCGAGGCTGGGCCGTCATCGACGAGGAGGCTCGCGGGCGACTCACGCCGGCGCTCGCCGCGCGCAAGCTCGTCGACTTCGCCGGTCCCTATGGCTGGGAGCACTCGGCGACGAACCTCGGGCGCGCGCGCGTGCTGGCCGACGCGCCAGCCGAGGGTGTGACGGCCGAACAGCGCCGAGTGCTCGCGCTGGCTGAGCTGTACGTGCCGTTCTCGCTCGCACGCAGCGAGCTGCGCGACGTCGACCGCGGTGCTGAGGACGCCGACCTCGGCGCGCTCGACGAGGCCGCCCGTCGCATCGCGACGGCGGAGAACCGCGCCGTGTTCCACGGCTGGCGGGACGGCGGCATCACCGGCATCGCGGAGGCCTCGGTGCATGACGCGATCCCGCTTGGCGAGGACTGCGAGCGCTACCCGCGCCACGTCGCTCGCGCGGTGCAGGCGCTGCTGAGCGCCGGCGTCGGCGGCCCGTACGGGCTCGCGCTCGGCCCCGAGGTCTACACGCACGTGCTCGAGACGACCGAGCACGGTGGCTATCCGCTGTTCGACCATCTGCGCGAGATCATCGGCGGGCCGCTCGTGTGGGCACCTGGCGTGCAGGGCGCGGTCGTCCTCAGCCAGCGCGGAGGCGACTTCCTGCTCGAGGTCGGCGAAGATCTGTCCGTCGGCTACGACCGTCACGACGCCGGCGCCGTCGAGCTCTACCTGCTCGAGAGCTTCACGTTCCGCGTCGCCACCAACGACGCTGCGGTAGCGCTCACCTGAGTATCCAGCGCGCGCGCAGGCGGGACGACCGGCCGGCGCGCAGCGCAATCTCGCTCAAATCAGACCGGCGGCCCGGCGCGCCCGCTCCGCGGCGGGCCGGGCCGGGCAGCCGGCGAGGTGGTCGTCAACGAGGCCGCAGGCCTGCATGAGCGCGTACAGCGTCGTCGGGCCGACGAAGCGAAAGCCACGTGACTTGAGCTCGCGCGCGAGCGCCTTGCTCTCCGGCGTCGTCGCCGGCACGTCCGCCCAGGTTGCGGGCGCCCGCTGGCGCGCACCGGGAGCGTGGGAGCGGACCAGCTCGTCGAGCGGCGCGCCGGCGGCTCGCAGGGCCACGGTGGCCCGAGCGTTCGCGAGCGTCGCCTCGATCTTCGCCCGGTTGCGGATGATGCTCGCGTCGGCGAGCAGACGCCCGACGTCCCCGTCGCCGTAGCGCGCGAGGGCATCCGGCTGGAATCCCGCGAACGCGACCCTGAACGCGTCGCGCCTGGCGAGGATCGTTCGCCACGACAGTCCGGACTGGAAGGCCTCGAGGCTGATCCGTTCGAACAGCCCACGCTCATCGAGCACCGGGAAGCCCCACTCCTCGTCGTGGTAGCGCTCGAACAGTGGATCGCCCTCTCCGAAGCAACGCCGACCCGATGCCGCTTGCACAGCTGCCTCCTCAGTAATTGCCGCCCGCTCGGTCACGCTACGTTCCCTGCCCCCGGGCGCCCGCGAACAGTCTAAAGGGGCCGGTTCATCGCCCCTGGCGCCCTCGCGTCGCCGCACGGCTCGCGCGTGCCGACCACCGATCGAAAGATGCGCAAGAATTGCGATCGACTCAAGGGTTGGCCACCACCTGAAGAAGGCGAGGAGCGATGAGCGCGTTCATCTCCCGTGGGTTCAAAGGCCGCGAGCGCACGCCGGCCGAGTTCGCCGCACGGCTCCCGCCGGGGCAGTACGTGGAATCCGGCTTTCCCGTTCTCACGGCGGGTCCGACCCCTGACGTGCACACCGACACGTGGCGCTTCAGGATCGATGGCATGGTCGCCAAGCAGCAGGAATGGACCTGGGATCAGTTTGCGCAGCTGCCATTCGAGACGATCCCGTGCGACATCCACTGTGTCACCAAGTGGTCGAAGCTCGGCACGAGCTTCGGCGGCGTCTCGCTGGACACGCTGCTTCCGCAGGCAGAGCCGCTCGCGGCGTACACGACGATCTGGTCCTACGGCGGCTACACCACCAACCTGGCGATCGACGACCTGACGGACGGGAAGGCTTGGGTCGTGACGCAGCACGAGGGAGAGCCGCTGCCGCGACAGCATGGCGGGCCCGCCCGCCTCCTCGTCCCGCACCTTTACTTCTGGAAGAGCGCGAAGTGGGTGGCAGGGCTCCGCGTGATGGACCACAACGAACCCGGCTTCTGGGAGATGAACGGCTACCACATCCGCGGCGATCCGTGGAAGGAGCAGCGCTATTGGAACGACTGACGCCCGTTGAGCAGCGCGCGCCGGGGCGATGGCAGATCGGAACCGTCACCGCGATCAGACGTGAGACGCCGCGGGTGAAGTCGTTCCGCATCGCACTGCCAATGTGGATGGAACACCTGCCCGGCCAGCATTACGACGTGCGGCTGACCGCCGAGGACGGCTATCAGGCGGAGCGCTCCTATTCCATCGCCTCCTCGCCGCTGGACCGGGGAGAGATCGAGCTGACGATCGACCGGCTCGAGGACGGCGAGGTCTCGCCGTACTTCGACGATGTCGTAGCCGAGGGCGATGAGGTGGAGGTGCGCGGCCCGTTCACCTCCTATTTCGTCTGGCGCGGAGAGCACCCGGTGCTGCTCGTGGGCGGCGGCTCGGGAGTCGTACCGCTGATGGCGATGCTGCGACATCGTCGCCGCACCATGCCGGAGCTGCCGATGCGGCTCGTCTACTCCGTGCGCGCCGCCGAGGACGTGATCTACGCCGACGAGCTCGGCGAGGACGCGGTGCTCACCTTCACCCGCGCGGCCCCCGAGGGCTGGGGCGGTCATCGAGGGCGTCTCGACGAGGCGCTGATCGCGCAGTCGGCCGCTTCGCTGACCGCAGGGATCGCGTTCGTGTGCGGCTCGAACGGGTTTGTCGAGTCGGCTACCGGCCTGCTGCTGGAGTCCGGGTTCGAGCCGCAGCGGATCCGCACCGAGCGCTTCGGACCGACCGGCCAACCCTGAAAGCAGCCGGGTCGCGCCGGCGAGCGCCTCCCGAAAAGCGCTCGGCGTTGTCGAAGATGACGAAGCCCGTCATGGTGGCGCGGCAACGAGCAGCCGCAACTAGTTCGACGGCCCGCGGGGGACTATGGGATCAGGTCGTAGGGGAACGCCCCGGTCAGACGCTCGAGCCCGTCGCTGCTAACGAGCACCAGGTCCTCTACCCGCGTACCGCCGACGCCTGGATGGAAGATTCCGGGCTCGATCGCGATCACGTCGCCCTCGATCAGCGGTTCGCGCTCGCCGCGCCCGAGAAGCGGCGGCTCGTGGACCTGAAGTCCCACACCGTGGCCGAGGGCGTAGTAGAAGCCTTCCCGCAGCGGCTGGCCGTGCTTCTTGGTCCGCTGCGTCGGGTAACCAGCGCGCTCGAACACGTCGCATGCGAGTCCGTGCAGCTCCGTCCCGGTCACGCCGGGAACGGCGCCGTCACATGCGCGCTCGTGAGCCTCGAGGGCGATCGCGTGGATCTCGGCCACCTGGTCGCTGATCGTGCCGCGGACGAACGTTCGCGTCATGTCCGCCCAGCATCCCGAAGCCTCATCCTGCGGCCAAAGGTCAACTTCGATCGGCGTATGGGCGGGAAGCGGTCCGTGCCCCTCCTGGTGTCCGATGGGGCCGGTCGGACCGGAGGCGACCACCATGATCTCCGCAGGCGCAGGCGCGCCCGCGCGAGCGCACGTCTCCCGGATCGACGACCTGACCCGCTCCGCGGTCAAGAGCTCGCCGGCAAGGTAAAGACCGTCTCCCTCGATCGATGCCTCACGGAGCATCGTCGCTGCCACACCCATCGCCTCGACGGCGACGCCCGCCGCGCGGCGAATGCCGGCCATCTCGGCCGCCGTCTTGTGACGGCGGCGCTCGTCGAACAACGCCTCGTCGGGATTCAGCCTAACGCCGGCTCCTCTCAGGTAGTCAGCCAAATACACGGGAAACTCGGGCGGGATGACCGCTTCATCGATCCGCAGGCTGAGTGCTGCCCGCAGGCACAGCTCGCGCTCGATCTCCGCGCGCGACCGTTCTTCGTCGCGCAGCTCGTCCCAACCGAGAGCATCGATCAAAAGACACTCGAGATCCGAGACGCGATCCGCGAGTCTCGACTCTTCGAGCGTGCTCGTCAAGACCACCCGGCGACCATCGGCCTCGAGATACAAGAAGGGGTCGCCGATGCTCAGCGGCACCTCGTGGCGCATCGTCGCGGAGGTCTGCGTATCGCCATAGATCAACACGTCCATGGCCAGCAAGGGTGACAGAGCTCCGGTGATCGAGAGCACCGGCATGCCGGCGATCGCGGATTACAGCGCGTCCGCCTGCGAGAGCAAGGCACGTTCGAGCTCCTCCGGCATGTAGGAGCCGGCGTAGAGCTCGCCGGCGATGAAGAGGGTGGGTGTTCCCTGGACACCTGAGCGCGTCCCGCTTGAGACGTCCTCCTCGATGCGCGCGCGGTGGCGCCCGTCGCGGAGAGCCGACTTGAACTGCTCCGCGTCGAGCCCGAGGTCGTTCGCATAGCTGATCAGGTCCGCTCGCGCGAGCGCATGCTGACGCGCGAACAGGACGTCGTGCATCTCCCAGAAGCGATCCTGCGTCGCCGCCTCCTCTGCCGCTTCCGCGGCGATCTGCGCGTGCGGATGGATCTCCCGAAGTGGGAAATGCCGAAATACGAATCGAAGCCTATCTCCGAGCTGCTGCTCGATCTGCTGCACCGACCGGTATGCGGCCCGCGAATATGGGCACTCGTAGTCCCCGTACTCCACCAGCGTGATCGCAGTGGTCGGCTCGCCGCCTCGCGAGTGGTCGCGGTCCTGATCTACGGGGACCGCTAGGCCTGTGCTTGAACTCGACCCCATCGGAACGCTCCTGTTTGAATCGGTGAGCTCGACTGCCTCGGGCATCGAGAGATCGCTGGCCATCGGGCGAGACTCCTCAGTCCCTCGAGCGTCTCCGTCGAGCGGGACCCGCGAAGGACCTGTGCCCCCTCCTCCGCGATAGCGCTCGTCGCTGCGAGGTCAATGCGCAGTCCAGCTCCCGTCACGACGGCGATCTTGTCAGCGAGATCTAGATCCACGGCACCTTCACGCGGCACTCTAGCCGAGTAGCGTCGGCGAGCCCACGTGTACGCGCAGACGGGTGTGATATGGGTCATTACCGGTCGAGCTTCTGACGAAGCTCGCGCGTAAGTCGGCGCCGTTTTCGAGCGTCAGTCCGACCACCAATCCTCCGGAGCCCTCACGCCGTCGCCCCCCTCGGGCCGCGCCGAGCCGACCGCGATCACCTCGAGGCCATCGGGACCGGCCTCCAGTGCACGCACTGTGGATGGCGCGACGCGCACGACGTCCCACGGCGCCAGCGCGAGGATGTCGTCGTCGAGCTTGATGCGCCCGGAACCGGAGACGACCACGTAGACCTCCTCCTGCTCGCGATGGCTGTGGCCCATCGGCGCGCGGACGCCTGGCTCGTAGCTGATGAGGGTGACGCCGATCTGCTCTGAGTCGATGTGGCTCCGCGCGAAGCGCGCCTGCATGCCGGCGCCGCGGCCTGAAGCTGAGTCCTCGATCTCCATCAGGTTCGTGATCGTGTAGGCCGACATATGGTCTCCTTATCTGCTGGGTGCGGTGATTGGCAGGTTTCTGATCGATGGCCGACGTGATCTCAGCCGCCTCGGCGTGACCCACACTAGAGCGAGGGCGACGGAGTCATTTGATGGCGGTTTCCATGATCTTCACGATCGCGAGGACGAGCGCAACCAGCAGGTAGCCGCGCAGCACTATCAGCCCGCCGAATCGCTGCCGGCTCATGACCGGCTTGGCGAGCAGACAAACCGCCGGGACCTCCGGGACGACACGGCGCCGGGCGGCGGCTGTTGGCGCCTTCACGCGGGCAGATGGCGCGCGTGCATCGTCTCGTCGGTGGAGAGAGCGATTGCTACGAGCTGAGCGCGGGTACGTGCGCCGAGCTTCGACATCGCGTTGCGGACATGGGTACGTACGGTCTCGGACGAGATGTGCAGTTGCGCGGCGATCTCGTTCGTCTCGCGCCCCATCGCGATCAGTGTGATCACTTCCCGCTCCCGGGTCGTCAACGAACCGGCTGCTGCCCGACCGCTCGGAACCTCGGCCGAAAGGTCCGGGTTGGCCAAGCTCACGAAGATCGCAAGGCGGCGCTCGCCGATCACCGCAAGCCTCGCGGCGTAGTCGATCTCGACCTCCGATCCGTCGGGTCTGACAAGCGCGCGCGTGCCCGAGTCTTCTCCTGACTTCAGAAACGCCTGCCACTCGCTCGCCGCGAGCTCCCGTTCAGAGCGCCTGATGTTCTCGAGGCTCGATGTTCCGAGCAGCTCCTCGCGAGTCCGGCCGAGCAGAGCGACCGCCGACGGGTTGACGTCGACGTAGCGCCGCTCGTCATCGAGCAGCACGATCGCGTTCGACGATCGCTCAAAGATGAGCCAGAAGGGCCCTTCCCATCCCGTCTCCGAGCGAGACATATAGAGGACCACCAGGGTATGCCATTAGGCGCGCCGTATGGGTCCGCGTCCGCGGGCGCGCGACACCGGCAAGGCATCGCCGAGGAGCGCTCGAGCGCCGCGGTCGAGAACCCGAAGCTATGGCCTCCCGCCCAGGTCACATCCGTCGCAGCCTCGGCAAGGTGCCATGCTCCTGGCGTGAGCGCAGGAGCGGACGAGCCCGCGGTGCAGGACGGCGCCGAAGAGCTTCTCGCCGCCCCCCAGGCACCGACTCAGGGCGGCGCACCATACGCGGGCGTCGGTGACCGCCGCGCGAGGGCGGCTGGCGAAGTCGGCCATCAAGCTGCTCGGTTATGCGGCGTTGGCGCTCGTGCTGCTCAAGCTCATCCCTGGCTTGAAACAGGCGCTCGCGAGCCTGCAGCACGTGAGCTGGGCATGGGTGCTCGCCGCAATCGTCATCGAGACCATCTCCGAGTTCGGCTTTGTGACGTCGTGGCGGGCGATTCTCGATCCGGAGAACCTGCTGGGGGGTGATGGTCGCGCCCCCCGCATGAGTGCGCGTGTAGCGTGGACGCAGCTCGGAGGGAGCACGCTCATGCCGGGAGGCTCGCTCGCGAGCATGGGCGTGGGCGGCTGGATTCTGCACCGCCTGGGAATGCCGACGAAGCGCATCGCGGAGCGCGAGTTCAACCTCAGCCTCCTGAACACGAGCATCGATGCCCTGGCCCTGATCGGCTTTGGCCTCGTGCTCGCGATCGGCCTCTTCGCAGGCGAGCGCAAGCTCACGCTGACCCTGCTGCCCGCAATGCTCGCGCTCCTCGGGATCGTCGCGGTGCGCCTGCTCGCGCTGCGCTCGAGCTCCCATGCCCGCGTCGCCCCGGCCAAGCACCCGAAGCTCGCCGCCGCACGGGCCACCGTCGTCGACGCCGTCAACGACACGGACCGGCTGCTGTTTCACCGCGGCGGCTTGAAGAGCGTGCTCGGCGCTCTCGTCTATCTCTGGTTCGACGTACTCGTGCTGTGGAGCGCCTTCTTCGCGATTCACGCCCACCCGGTGCCAGGATTTGCCGTGGTGGTTATGGCGTACATCATCGGAGCCCTCGGAGGCTCGATTCCCCTCCCGGCCGGCCTCGGCGCGGTCGGCGGCATCGTCGGCATGCTGATTCTCTACGGCGTCGGACACAACGCGGCGTTCGCTGCCGTCGTCATCTATCAGGCGGTCGGCCTGCTCGTCCCGCTCGTGGGCGGCGCTATCGCCTACCTTGGGCTGCGTCGCAGCTTGGGTCAGCTGCAGCGCGAGGAGGTCGAGCCGTCGTTGTCGGCCTAGACACGTAGGCGGTCGCTATGGCGAGTCGCTCGCCCTTCGCGAGCGGCGCCAACGGCCGTCGTCACGACACGACGCTTGGGGAGACCGCGCGCGGCTCTTCCTCGTGCGCGGGCACGCCCGCCGCGGCGTAGGCGTCCTTCGCATCCAGGGTCTCTGACTTGAGCAGGGCCTGCGCGAGGCTCTCGAGCTGGTCGCGATGATCGACGAGCAAGCGCGTCACCTCCTCGTGGGCGTTCTCGACGAGCCTGCGCACCTCCTCGTCGATGAGCTGTTGGGTCGACTCGGCGGTCTCGCTGACACCCGGAAGGAAAGGTCCCTGTCCGTCTGCCGGGAGGACCGCGACGGGACCGATCGCATCGCTCATGCCCCAGCGGCCGACCATCTGGCGTGCGATCTGCGTCAGCTGCTGGATATCCGACTCCGCGCCGGAGGTGATGCTGCCGTAGATCACCTCCTCGGCCGCCCGGCCACCGAGTGACACCCGGACCTTCGCTTCGAGCTCCTCGCGCGAGTAGGACACGCGGTCGGAGTCTGGTGTCGAGAGGGTGACGCCGAGCGCGAGGCCACGGGGGATGATCGATACCTTGCGCACGGGGTCGGCGCCCGGCGTGAGCATGCCGACGAGCGCGTGCCCCGACTCGTGGTAGGCCGTGCGCTCGCGGTCGGCCGGCGACAGGACGATGCCCCGCGGCGAGCCGAGCAGGATCTTCTCCAGCGAATCGGTGAAGTCGGCCATCTCGACCTTCTCGTGCCCACGGCGGGCGGCCTGCAGGGCCGCCTCGTTGGCGAGGTTCGCCAGATCCGCGCCGACCATTCCCGGCGTGCTCGCGGCGAGGGCGTCCAGGTCCACGTCTGGCCCCAGCGGGATCGAGCGCGTGTGAACTTCGAGTATCTGGCGCCGCCCGGTCCGGTCAGGAGCCTGGACCGTGACGCGTCGGTCGAAGCGGCCCGGTCTCAGCAGCGCCGGATCGAGTATCTCGGGGCGGTTCGTGGCCGCAAGCACGATTACCGCCTCGGCCGGTTCGAAGCCATCGAGCTCGGTGAGGATCTGGTCGAGCGTCTGCTCGCGCTCGTCGTTCGCCCCGGTCACCGATACGGAGCCCTGGCGCGAGCGTCCGATCGCGTCGATCTCGTCGATGAAGACAATCGCGGGGGCGGCCTCCTTGGCCTTGGCGAACAGGTCGCGCACGCGCGACGCGCCAACGCCCACGATCGCCTCGATGAACTCCGAGGCCGAGATCGCGAAGAACGCCGCGTGCGCCTCCCCGGCGACGGCCCGCGCGAGCAGCGTCTTGCCGGTGCCGGGCGCCCCCGAAAGCAGGACGCCGTGGGGCATGCGCCCGCCGAGCCGGCCATAGCGTTCCGGATTGCGAAGGAAGTCGACGATCTCAGACAGCTCGCGCTTCGCCTCGTCGATGCCCGCGACGTCGTCGAAGGTGACACGGATCTTCTCCGGGTCCACGCGCCGGGCCTGAGAGCGTCCAAAGTTTCCGAGCGCGCCCATCGCGCCACCGGCTTTGGCGGCCCGCCGCGCGAGCAGCACGAACAGTCCGACGATCAGGAGCGTCGGTCCGAAGCCGAGCAACAGCTCGGCGAGCACGGAGGGGCTGCTCGTCGCGGGTTTCGCGTTGATCTGCACCCCCTTCGACCTCAGAAGCGCCGACAGTTCGCCACCGTTCCAAAAAGAGGGGATCTCGGTCTTGAACAGCGTGGTGGGCGTCGCCTTCGTGTTGCTCGGCGGATAGCGCAGCTTGCTCGTGAACGTGCCCTCGACCGTGTCGCCCTTGGTCGAGATCGACTTGACCTGTCCGGCTTGTACGTCCTGAAGGAAGACGGGGTTGAACGGGATCGTCACGCGCGGCTGGGACGAGGAGGGCTGGAAGAACAGCAGCGACAGCCAGTTGAGGGCGAGCAGGGCCAGGACGAACCACAGGAAGCCCTGTCTGCGATGGACCGGCGGGCCGCTCGGGGTCTGCTCGGGCATGCCGCGCCCATCGGGCGCTGGCGCCACGTGCCAGCCACGCTTGTCGCGCGGCATCGGCGGGTGGGCATCGCGCTGATCGACGCCGGGGCGCTCGGGCTCGCTCGACGGTTCGCCGGGCTCTTGGTTCATCGGTTCCTCGACGTTGCGCGCCGTCGCGCGGTGCCGCTCGTGCCCGGCCGGTGATCGCGAGACCTGAACGCGCGAAGCTCCTCAGGGAAACCCATCGACGGGCAGTTTCGCAGGTTGCGAGCGCCCGCAGGAAGAGGTGAGGCCGATCACGTTCCGCTCCCTCCCGGTGAGGGGCGTCTTGCGCGCCGGCTGCGACTGGGAGTAGCGAGCTGCGAGGTCCCCGGCCGGCGATGCGAGCGTCTTTGCGGCCTGGACGAGGGTGAGATGGGTGAACGCCTGGGGGAAGTTGCCGATCAGGCGGCGGTGTGCGCCATAACCCGGGCATATCGCAGCAGGGGGCACGTGGGCCGCGGATCTGTCCCCGCTGCACGATGATGTGGGGCGAGATGACCCGAAGCGCCTTCCTCTTTCTGACCGCGTTCCTGGCCAGCGGTGTCGAGATGGTCGAGGCTCTGACGATCGTACTCGCGGTCGGGGTGACGCGAGGCTGGCGCTCCACGCTGCTCGGCGCCGGAGCCGCGGCTCTCCTGCTCGCCGGCCTCATCGCGGGGTTGGGTCCTCTGATCTCCGAAGTCCCGATCGGTTCCCTACGTCTGGTGGTCGGTGCCCTGCTGCTTGTGTTCGGCTTGCAGTGGCTGCGCAAGGCGATCCTGCGCGCCTCGGGCTACAAGCCCCTTCACGACGAGGCCGCTGCCTTCGAACAGGAGCGGGCTGAGGCGGGGCGCGCGGCCAGCGGCGGATCTGTCGCGGTTGATTGGTATTCGTTCACCGTCGCCTTCAAAGGCGTCTTCCTCGAGGGGCTGGAGGTCGCTTTCATAGTCATCACATTTGGGGCTTCGAAGAGCAACGGTGTCACGATCGCGGCCGCCGCGGCCGGGGCCGCGTTCGTGATCGTGATCGCCGTCGGCGCGACCGTCCGCGCGCCGCTCAGCCGGGTTCCGGAGAACACGCTCAAGTTCGTCGTCGGGCTGTTGCTCGCGAGCTTCGGGACGTTCTGGAGCGGGGAGGGAGCGGGAGTCTCCTGGCCGGGATCCGACGCGGCGCTGCTCGGAATCCTCGCGCTGCTCGCGATAGCCTCTCTCGCCGCCGTGAGACTGCTCCGTCACGAGCGAGATCTCGCGCGTCTCGCGCCCGCCCAGAAGGGAGCGGGGGCATGAGATGGGTTATGGCCTTCCTTCGCTTCTGGTACGACTTCGTCGTCGGCGACGACTGGCTGATCGCGGTGGGGATCGTAGCCGCGATCGCACTCACCGCGCTGATCGCCGATCAGGGTTTCGACGCGTGGTGGGTGATGCCGCTGGCGGTCATCGCTCTGCTCGCGGGCTCGCTGTGGCGGGCCCTCCGAAAAGCGAGCGACGAAGCCCGTCAGTGATAGCCCTCGCTCAGGCGGTCCCCGTCGCATGCAGACCGGCCGCATCGAGTGGCGCGCCCGCGAGTTGGCCGCCGGCGCACTGCTCGGCACGGACGACGCGGCGCGGGTTGCGAATGCCGGCAGCGCCGATCACGCCGCCGATGATCACGAGCGCCCCGGCCACGCTGATGCCCAAGCGGAAGGCTTCGAGCGAGGACTGCTCAGACGCGACGACGATCGTCGCTGCCTCGCCCGGCGGTACGCCCATGACCGAGGGCCGGCCGAGCGTCAGGCGCTTGGCGCGCGCGACCGCAGCTCGTCCCGGTGGCGTCAACGGCTTGCCGGCTAGATGGCGATCGATCGACGTGCTGAACTGCGCGGCCACAAGCGCGCCCACGGCGACCGTCGCGATCAGGCCGGCGACCCGCGCGACCGCGTTGTTGATACCCGAGGCGATTCCAGCGTCGCTTTCGTCCACTCCGGCGAGGACCGCGGCGGTAAGCGGGGCGACCGTCATCGAGAGCCCGAGCGAGAAGAGCAGGATTCCCGGCAGCACCTGGGTTACGTAGTCGACACGGACGCCGACCGTCAGCAGCAGAAGCAGCCCGACGCCCGCGATCACGGGTCCGGCCCCCATGAAGAATCGCGGGCCGAACCGGTCTGCGAGCGCGCCGAAGCGGGACGAGAGGGTGAACATCAAGAGGCTCTCCGGCAGCAGCGCGAGGCCGCTCTGCAGCGGCGAGTAGCCGGCGACCTGCTGCAGGTAGAGGACGAGGAAGAAGAACAGGACGCTCAGGCCGCCGTAGAGCACCAGCGTCTCGACGTTGCCGACGGCGAAGTTCCGGCGTTTGAACAGGCCGAGCTGCAGCATCGGATGGCTCGCGCGCGACTCGTAGTACAGGAAGGCCGCGAACACGAGCACCCCGCCGATCATCGAGACGCTCACCGCCGGGTGTGACCAGCCGAGGCGCGGCTGCTCGATCAGCGCGAACACGGGGCCTCCGAGGCCGATGACGCAGAGTACCGCGCCGAGCACGTCGACCCTCCGCCGCACCGCCTTGGCCTTCCCAGGCGTCACGACCCTCGCGATCAACAGCAGGCAGGCGAGGACGAGCGGCACGTTGATCACGAAGATCCACCGCCATGAGCCCACGTTCAGAAGCTCGCCGCCGACGAGCGGACCCAGCGCACTCGCGATCGTTCCCCATGCCGTCCAGGTGCCGATCGCCGGGCCGCGCTCCCGCTCCGGGAACGTGGCGACGATCAACGCCAGCGAGCCCGGCGTCAGCATCGCGCCGGCGATTCCCTGCAGTGCGCGAAAGGCGACCAAGAGCCCGATCGACGGTGCGATGGCGCACAGCACCGACGCCGCCCCGAAGCCGGCCACCCCAAGCGCGAAGACGCGCCGCTCGCCGAAGATGTCGCCGAGCGAGCCGCCCAGAAGAATGAACGAGCCGAGCGTCAGCAGGTAGGCGTTGCTGACCCACTGCTGCCCTGCGAGCCCGCCTCCTAGGCTGCGCTGTATCGACGGAAGCGCGACCCCGACGACGCTGCCGTCGAGCAAAGCGATGCTCGATCCGAGGATCGTGGCGAGCAGCGTCAGTCGCTTGACAGAGGCCGGCGAGCGCCGGGAGATTGAGTGGCTCATCGGCGTACAGACATAGGCGGTCGCCGGTCAAGCTCACGTGTCCAACCAGCCGGCATCGTCCGCACTACGTTGCTCCTCGACGGCGCGGGGCTGCTCCCCACCGCGCGGTACCCTCGGACGATGAAGGGCGATCGGGTTGAGATCGTCGTCGCCGCAGATGACGGCTCTCGCACGTATGAGATCATCGCGACACGGGCGGGTCGCCGTGTGGAGATCACGACCGGACGCGGGATCGTCGAGGTCGCCGAGGTGACCCGCAACGGCGAACCGGTGCGTAAAGCCAGGTTCATGGCCACCCGCGTCCTCGCGCTCGTCGAGCACCCCGCGAGCGAGCTCCGGGGCGAGCGGCCCCCGCCCGAAGGCCCCAGCTAGTCCGGGCGTGACGCGGCGGGGCGTGGCTCAGCTCTCAACGCGTTCGGCGATGACTCGGCTTGCCCAAGCTCGCGCTCGAGCGCCCAGCGGACGCGCGAGCAATGCGCGATGAGCCGCCACCCGCTCGTACAGGAGCGAGGTTGCGCTCGGAAACCGTGACGCTAGGCGCGCGATCGCCGAGCCCCCGGGCAACGCGGCGAAAAGGACCGGCAACCCGGCACCGGCGGAGCGAATCACGCCGGCGCCGTCGATCAGATGCCACGACGCCAGCCGATGGGAGGAAGTCATGCCGGAGAGCAGCGCTTCGCCGCCCGAGCTCTGGATCGGCAACGGCGTCAGGCGCTGCCCTCGATCCCACCGCAGCAGGACTGCCAGCATCACCTTGCAGAATCCACAGTCGCTGTCATAGAGGACGATCAGGCTGCTCTCGGGGAGCTCGGGCATCACGCACATCATGTTTGCCGATGTCGGCTTCGAGGCGGGCCGCCTGCATCGGTAGGTTTGACAGGTGGATACCGCCTGCCTCGACGGCGTTCTGATGCCCGTAGCGGAGGCTCGCATCCCCGTCGCGGACGAGGGACTGCTGCGAGGCGACGGTGTATTCGAGGTGATGCGACTCTACGACGGCGTCCCCTTCGCGCCTGAGTGTCATATCGAGCGCATGGCGCAATCGGCGCGCAACCTTCGACTCGAGCTCGACGTCGGCGCCGTCGGCCGCGACATCGACGCGCTGCTGCGTGCGACCAAGCCGGGAGATGGGCTCCTACGGGTGCTCGCGACACGCGGTGGCCATCGCGTTGTCCTGCTCGAGCCCCTGCCGACGCTTCCCGAGACGCTCGCGCTCGGCTATGTGACCTACGCGCCGGTCCGTGTGCTCGACGGTGTCAAGTCGCTGTCCTACGCCGCCAACATGCTCGCCACGAGGCTCGCGCGGGAGCGCGGCTTCGACGAGGCACTGCTCGTGACCCCGCACGGACGCGTGCTGGAGCTGCCGACGGCGTCCCTGTTCTACGTGGTCGATGGCGCCGTACGCACGCCGCCGCTCTCCGATCACATTCTTGACTCGATCACGCGGCGGATCGTGATCGACGTCGCCGGAGCGAGTGAGGCCGCCACCGCTCTAGCCGACCTCGAGCGCGCGGACGAGGCCTTCGCGGCCTCGAGCGTCTTTGAGGTGCTGGCTGTGAGCCGCATCGAGCAGCACCGCCTTGCCAGCGGCGGACCCGTCACGACCGCCGCCACTCGCGAGCTGCGGGCGCGGGTCGCCGCTGCCCCTGCGCGCGCAGACTAGGCCGCCGGCTGGTAGACCGTCACGACGGCCGCGCCGCCGAGCCCGATGTTGTGCTGCAGGGCGACCTTCGCCCCCTCCACCTGACGGCCTTCGGCCGCGCCTCGCAGCTGCCAGCAGAGCTCGCTGCATTGAGCCAGACCCGTCGCCCCGAGCGGGTGGCCCTTGGAGATCAGTCCGCCCGAGGGATTGACGACCCAGCGCCCGCCGTAGGTGGTGTCCTGCGCGTCTACGAGCTCATGGCCGTGCCCCTCCTCGGCGAGGCCGAGCGCCTCGTAGGTGATGAGCTCGTTTGCGCTGAAGCAGTCGTGCAGCTCGATCACCTGGACCTCCTCCGGCCCGAGCTGCGCCTCCTCGTAGGCCTGGCGCGCCGCCTCCCGGCTCATGTCATAGCCGACGATCTTGATGCAGTCGGCGCTCTCGTCGAACGTCGAGGAGAGGTCCGTGACCATCGCCTGGCCAGCGATCTCGATCGCCTGACCGGAGAGGTCGTGCTCCTCGACGAACCTCTCGCTGGCGACGAGCGCCGCCGCGGCGCCGTCGGAGGTGGGCGAGCACTGCAGCTTCGTGAGCGGGTCGTGGATCATCTTCGCTGCCTTGATGTCCTCGATCGAGTACTCGTCCTGGAACTGGGCGTACGGGTTGTTGACCGAGTGCTTGTGGTTCTTCCAGCCGATCCACGCATAATGGTCCGGTGTCGAGCCGTAGCGCTCGATGTGATCACGTCCTGCGTTCCCGAACATCTGGGGCGCGAGGGGAGACTGCTCCGGCGAGCGGATCTCGAACATGCGCGCCATGTGCTTGTCCATCGCCGAGGTGCGGTCGGTGTACTTCACCCCCAGCGACCCGCGCTCCATCTTCTCGAAGCCGACCGCGAGCGCGCAGTCGACGAGGCCGCCCTTGACCGCTTGGCGCGCCAGGAACAGCGCGCTCGATCCGGTCGAGCAGTTGTTGTTGACGTTGACGACCGGAATGCCAGTCAGGCCGAGGCCGTAGATCGCGCGCTGGCCGTAGGTCGAGTCGCCGTAGCAGTAGCCGGCGAACGCCTGCTGCACGGACTGATACGCGATGCCCGCGTCGGCGAGTGCCCTCGATCCGGCCTCCAGCACCCACGCCGGGTAGTCGCCGTCCTTCGTGCCGGGCTTGTCGAACTTCGACATCCCGACCCCGATCACGAACGTCCGGTTTCCCATTTGCGCTCCTTCCGTTGCAGCCCGTCGGCGCTGTTGCCTGGTTGACCTGCTCGCCGCAGCAGAGTACCCCTATGACCTCGGTGCCGCCCGCGGCCACCCCAACCTCGAACCCGCGCCTCTCCGTCGCGCCCTCAACCGTCGCGGCCGTCGCGAACGTGGGGAGGCGTGCCGCCGGCGAGCAGCGCCAGCGCGTGCGGCAGCGCCTCCTGCAGCGCCTCGCCGACCTGCTCGATGCTGGCCGGGCTGCCGGGAAAGTTGATGATCAGTGTCGCGCCACGCGCGCCGGCGAGGGCGCGTGAGAGCATCCAGTAGGGCGTATGCGGCCTCGAGGCGGCGCGCATGGCCTCGGCGATCCCCGGAGCCTCCCGGTCGATCACCGCGCGCGTCGCCTCAGGCGTGAGATCGCTCGGCGAGAGGCCAGTCCCGCCGGTTGTCATCACGAGCGCGCAGCGCTCGACGTCGGCCCAATGGCGGAGGCTCCGTTCGATCGCGGAACGGTCGTCGGCGATCACCTCCCTGCCGACGATCTGCGCCCCGAGGCGCTCGGCAAGCTCGAGGAGCCGGCCGCCGCTCCGATCCTCGCCGGCGCCGGCCGCCTTCGAGGAGCTGACGGTGACGATTGCGGCGCGCACGGAAGGGCTCAGTCCGGCGGGCGCCGGTAGTCGCCGCGTCCGCCTCGCTTCTCGAGCAGCACCACCTGCTCAAGGACGACGCCCCGCTCGAGTCCCTTGACCATGTCATAGACGGTAAGGGCAGCCACTGCGCATGCCGTCATCGCCTCCATCTCGACGCCGGTGCGCGCGATCGTCCGCACCTCGCTGGTCAGCTCCACGAGCCCCTCGTCGCCGTAGACGGTTGCAGCCACGTCGGCGAACGTCAGCGGAAGCGGATGTGCCAGGGGGATCAGCATCCCGGTCTGCTTGGCCGCCTGGATACCGGCCAGCCTCGCCACGCCGATGACCTCGCCCTTCGGGCCCGCACCCTCCTGGACCGTCCGTGCGCTGCGCGCGGACATCCTCACACGCGCCCGTGCCCGCGCGACCCGTTCGGTCGGCTGCTTGCCGCCCACGTCCACCATGCGGGCGCGGCCGTCGGGATCGATATGGCTGAGGCCGCCGGCGCTTGCGTGCGGAGGCTCGGAGCCGGCGACCCACTGCCCGGACCCGTCGGCGTCGATCTCGCGCTTCCAGATCGGCGCCTCGGCCTTGATGCGATCGATCGCCTCCCGCGCGGCGGCGAACGCCTGCTCTCGGTGCGCCGCCGAGACCGCAACGATCACGCTCGGCTCACCGAGCGGGACACTGCCGGTACGGTGCTCGGCGGCTGCCGCCCTGAGCCCGTGGGCAACCGTGCACTCGCGCATGATGCGCCCGATACGCTCCTCCGCCATCGCCGTGTATGCCTCGTAGTCCAGACGCTCGACCTCCCGCGTCACGCCCTGGAAGAGGACGACAGCCCCAGCGCCGGGGTCGCGGACGACGGCGGCGAGATCCTCCACCGAGAGCGGTGCGCCACCGACGCGCACATGCGGCACGCCATCAGGGCACCCGCCGCTCAGCGGCGGGATCAGGGCCAGCTCATCTCCGGCGCGGAGCCGTGTGTCGGCATCCGCGTAATCGCGGTTGACCGCCATCCGCACCGGCACGCGGGCGAGCAGCTCGCGCAAGCGCTCGTGCTCCGCGAGCGCAAGCAGAGCATCCGCGACCGTCGCGCCGTTGTGCAGCTCGAGCTCGACGGATGCGCTGCCCGCGCTCTCACGCAGCATCGCAAACAGACGCACGCGCACCACCATCGGCGCGCGGGCCGTGCCAGCGGGGCCTGGATCATCCGCGGCGCCCGCGCCGGGCGCGCTCGCGTGCCCGCCGTCGCTCACTCCAGCGCACCAACGTTCGCGGGCCGCGGTTCGATCGCCGCGTCAAGCGCGACGGGGGTGGGGGGCAGCGCACCGGCGACGTCCAGAACCATCCGTCGAGCCTGATCGAGCTCAACCAGCTCCCTAGCGGCCATCGCCGGTCACTGTAGCCAACAGGCGCGAGGGGCGGACCCGTCCCAACCATCGCTTCGCACTCTACGCCGGCAACGCGAGCTGACTAATGGGCCTACTTGACCGTCACGCCGGCGAGCGGCCCAAGGTTGGCGCCCTTGTCGCGCGCCTGGATCGTCAGCTGGTGCGCGCTCGGCGCGAGCGTGATGATGGCTGTGAAGGCAGTGCCGCCGGCGACGGGTGATCCGAGGCCGAGGTCCGTGAGCGTGCCATTGACGCGCGTCAGGTAGGCGCTCGGCGTTCCGCACGGTCCGTCGTCTCCCGGTGCCGTGAAAGCGAGGCGGTACCTGCCTTCCCCGAGCGCCGACAGGGTCACGTTGGCGGGTGCGTTGGGCGGCGTCCCGTCGTGGTTGTAGTTGGCGCTGCCCTGCTGATCGTGACGGAAGGCGGGCCACTGCGTCTGGCACGCGGGCGCCTGCGTCTGCCACTCGAACAGGTAGCCCTCCCGGGTCATGTCGGCCATGCGCCCGTCAAAGGAGAGCGACGCGGGTGCAGCGAGCCAGCCGCCGGTCTGCTTGGGGAACCCGGGGACGTCCAGGCCGCTCGCGCCGTCGTAGGCGTGCAGCAGACCGAGCCCCGTGCCGGCCACGATCTGGTTGCTCGCCAGCGAGGGATCGATCTTGGCGACGTTGTTCGCGGAGAGGAACTGGTAGTCGTCGGTGATCGTCGGAAAAGCGGGCAGTGTCGCGCCGGTCGAGCCGTCGAATGCGCCGATCAGATGGTTGTAGGGGAAGTTCTGGCCGACGAGCAGCAGGTTCGCAGCCTGACCGAGCGACAGCTCGTACTTGACGACGTCGGGCGTGCCGGTCCCGAGCAGGTCGCCGACCGAGGCGGACTCGAACAGGTTCAGGGCGCCGCTCCGGTCGGTGGCGTCGGCGACCGCGCCGAATGCCTGGGGACCCGTCTGCTGCATCGTGCGCACGACCTGGCCGCTGGAGCTGAGCTCCTCGAGCGCCCCACCGGTGACCGATGCGACGATCACGGTTTCACCACCGATGTTGGCGATCGCGGCGTCCTGGCCGGGGCCGACGAGCGGCAGCACGTTCTGGATGATCCCGGGCATCGCGACCGGCCAGCCCGGCAGGATCCTTCCGGTCGCCCCGTCGATCGCGTACAGGCGGCCGCTGCTGCCCGCCGCCGAGGCGGTGACGCCGGCGAAGCTGACGTCGCTGCCAGACGCCGGCGCACCGTAGACCTCGTTGCTGGCGATGACGACGTCGTCGTGTCCAGACTTGGTGAGGTCGCCGATCGCGGGGTCGTTGATCGACTCGGCGATCATCTGCCGGCCGGCCGCGACTTCGCCCGGGTCGACGAGCGCCACCGGGTAGCCCGGCACGGGTGTGCCATCCGCGCGCCAGGCGTACAGGTGTCCGTCGAGGCTCGGCTCGACGATGTCGGGCTTCTTCGCGAAGCCTTCGAGGTGCGCGATCGCCGGCGCCGCCAGAAAGCCGCACTTGGGATGGCTGCTGGTGGTCTCGAGGGCAGGGCCGCAGAAGGCGGGATTCGAGGACACCGGGAATCCGCTCACGGGTTTGCCGCTGGCCTGCCACGCGTACACGTGGGTCCCCGCTGCGACGATCACGTCGCTGCTCCCGTCGCCGGCAAGATCGGCGATCAGCGGCCCGCGAGGGGGCTCGCGCGGCAGCCCGAGCGCGGCGAGCCCGGGCGACCCCGAATGCCCCAGCGCCGCCTGCTCGGTTTCGGTGTGTACCGGCCAGCCGCGCAGCTCCGAGCCGCCCGGCTGGAATGCGTGCACCAGGCCGTCCTCGCTGGGGACGATCAGCTCCTGGCCGTTGTCGCCGCCCAGATCCGCGTAGCGCGTCGGCGATTCACCGCCCGTGCCCATCCGCTTCGGATAGCCCGGCCGCAGGGTGGGGTCGGTGAACGTGTCGAACACACGCCGGTCGATGCCCGTGAGCGGGATCCCCTTCCCGTTGACCTCGAGCTGCACGGTGAATTCGTGCTGGAAGGGGTTCGGCTCGCCTGGCGAGAATGTCGGTCCGCCCGGGTCCGGCGGCACGACATAGGTCGCGAGGGCCTGTCGGACCGCTTCGAGGTTGATCGAGCCGAAGTCCGTAACGGTGCCGCTCGATTCACCTTCGCGCACGGTCGTCCACGACGCCGGCGCCTGCCCGGCTCCCCACATCAGCTTCCAGTGGAACTGGCCGCCGCTGGCGAAGCGCGACCGCGCCAGGCCGGTGATCTCCGCGCTCGCGCCCGTCAATGGCGCGTACCAATCCGGCGAGTCGATCGCGGCCTCGGGCGGAATGTTGCCGGCGAGCGCCGCGCCGACCGCGGCGCCGAGGTTGGCCCGGCCCCAACCGAAGTGCGGCGTCCACTGCTCGTCGCGCGGCAGCGCCGGGTTGGAGCCCGGGTCGGCCACGCCGGCGCCTTCGGTGTTGCCGGCGAGCACCCGCTCGGCAGTCTGCTCGAGCAGCTCGCGAACCTCGTCGGGGCGCAGTGCGATGCCGTGATCGAGGCCGGCGCTCACGACCAAGCCCGCCGCCCCGGCCGCCTTGCTCGTGTTGACCGAGCCCGTGGGCCCCTCCATCGCGATCGAGCTCTTGCCGCCGTATTGGGTGGTGTTGGCCCCGCGGAAGAACGTGCTGACGGGAGCGTTGGAGCCGAAACAGGCGGGCTGGCCGGTTGCGCCGCATAGCTTCTCGCCTTCAAGCCACTGTTTGGAGCTGGTCCCCAACCCGACCGTGTCCGGCACGGTGCCCTGGATCAGCATCGCGTGCCCGTAGTTGGCCGGATAGTTGTGGTTGGCGGTGTTCAGATCGTTGCCGGAGAAGGTCTGCACGACGCCGTGGTCGTAGGCGTACTGCGAGGCCGCTTCGGCGAAGGCCGAGTGGTAGAGGCTGCCGTTCGCCCCCTCGATGACCTTGACGCCGTTGTCGGTCGCGTAGACGATCCCGAGTGCAAACGTGTTCGCGTCGGACACGAACGTGTCCCAGATCCGCACGGGCGTGATCTGGCAGTGGGGGCAGACGCCGATCGAACCCTGCCCGTCGTTGCCGCGCTCGGCTGCATCGAGAGCGCGGCCGGTGCCATGGTGGTGCGCGGCGAAGTAGCTCGACAGGTCGGCGGGTTCGTTGTTGTTGTCGAAGAAGTTCCATCCGGCGATGTCGTTGGCGTAGCCGTTGTGGTCGTTGTCGAAATGCTGGCCGGGCACACACTGGAGCGGGAGGTGGCTGGAGGGGTCGATCTGGCAGTCGCCGAAGGCGTGGATCAGATCCTGGGCGGTGATCAGCCCGGGCGGCCCGGTGCGGCCCGCGTAAGACAGGCTCATGCGCGGATCGCCGGCGTAGTCCTCGACGTTGACGACGCCGTCGCCGTTGCAGTCGTAGGTTCCGCAGGAGGAGCCGTCGGAGCGCTCCGGATAGGGTAGCTCGCGGGTGTTCAGGTGGATCTGGTCGCGCAGCCCCGCTGCGCTCCAATCGATGCCCGTGTCGAGGATCGCGACCACGGAGTCCGAGCGCCCGCGCTCGGCCTTCCAGGCCCCGGCCGCGTTAAAGCCGGCGACCATCGGCTTGCCGGCGTTCGGGCCGACGGAGTAGATCGCTCCCGGCGTCAGTTCGGACGGGAACCCGAACAGGTCGAAGCGCTCGTCGTAGAAGTTGGACGAGCGATTTGCCGGTGGTTGCTGGGTGTCGGGCTCGGACTGGTCGTAGTTGGGGTCGTTCGGCGTGTCCTGTCGCTGGACGCTGCCGTAGCCGAACTGCTGCGAGGTTTCCTGGGAGCACGGGTTCTCAAAGCCGCCGCAGCCGGCGGCGCCGGCATCGACCGCAGCCACCGTGGCGCCGCCCGCGGCCAGCACCATGACCGCAGTCGCCACGATCCAGCGTTGCCGTCTTCCAGCGCCTGTCACACCCGACATCTCCCCGTGATGAGTCGTGCTCTTACCCCCTCGGCGCGCGCGCGAAACCTGGCTGCGAGGGCGGTGTACCTTCGTCCAGCCCGAATAACGGATCCGCGCAAATAGGGCAGTGCCCTTTGCGAACGGGAAATCCGCCTGGTAACGCTTCATAGTCCGTCCCCAAGCTATCGGCAGGAGGCAATTGGATGAGAGAGGCGACACCGCTGCGCAACCTCGAGCCACGCCGCGAGGAGACCTGGCTTCACGGGCGTCGGATCTCTTACCTGACCGCCGGCGAGGGCCCGGTCCTGCTGCTCGTCCACGGGATCGCCTCAGACAGCGAAGCATGGCGCGCGGCCCTGCCGCTGCTGGCGCGCCGCGCGACGGTGATCGCCCCCGACCTGCCGGGTCACGGAGCGTCGGGCAAGGCGCCCGGCGACTACTCGCTCGGCTCGCTCGCGAGCTCCCTGCGCGACCTGCTCGTAAAGCTTGGCCACGAGCGGGCGACATTCGTCGGTCATTCGCTCGGAGGTGGCGTCGCGATGCAGTTCAGCTACATGTTCCCCGAGCGGACGGAGCGGCTCGTGCTCGTCTCGAGTGGGGGTCTCGGGCAAACCGTCAACCTGCTGCTGCGGGCCGCGACGCTGCCCGGCTCCGAGCTCGTGATCGCCGCCACGATCGCGCCGATCACCGCGGTTGGGCGCGCCGCGGTTGCGACGCTGCGGCGGCTCGGGCTGCGCGTCGCACCCGACCTGGGCGAGGTGGGCCGCGGCTTCGCAACGCTCGCTGACAGTCAAGGGCGAGCGGCGTTCCTCGACACGCTGCGGTCGGTCGTGAACTTCAGAGGTCAACGCATCGATGCGAGCGATCGCCTGTATCTAGCCGTCGGAATGCCGACGCTGCTGCTGTGGGGCGAGCAGGATCCGATCATCCCCGTCGGGCATGGCCGGCGCGCGGAGCAGCAGATGCCCGGTAGCCGACTGGTCACGTTCGCCGACTCCGGTCACTTCCCGCAGATCGATGATCCGCATCGCTTCGCCGCGTCGCTGCTCGAGTTCATCGACGAGACCGAGCCCTCGGGCCTCACTCCCGAGCTGTGGAGCAGCCTGCTGCGAGAAGCACCCGACGGCGACGGCGATCCCGTCTCCTGCGCCGCCGAGTCGGGGTAAGGTCGACCTCCTTCGCGGCAGCGGCCTGCCCGCGGGGCGCCCCCAGCTGAGTAGCGGCAGCTCGCGCGCCGGCCGTCAGTCGTCGTCGCGCGGATCGGCCGGCGAGGAGCCGACCGGCTGAAAGCTTTCGCTCACGACGTGAAGGCGCAGCTCCGAGCTTCGAAGGAGCTGCTCGCCGATCTCCTCCTGATAGGTCGAGAACGCCTGCGAGCGATAGTGCTCCTCGAGCGCGGGCAGATCGCGCCACCGCTGCACGACGAGGAAATGCCCGGGCTCATCGAGCGTCTCTGCGAACTCGTAGGAGATGCATCCAGGCTGCTCTCTCACGCGGGCCTGCGTGTCGCGCATGAGCTCGCTGACCTGATCGCGCCGTGGGACCTGCGCGTAGATGTCTCCCAGCGCGATGATCACGCGCTCGCCTACTGCCAGTATTTCTCGACGGTGTCGCGATCGCGCACGTGGGCCTCGTCCGGATCGGCTCCGGCATCCCGGAGCGCCCTGCGCTGGCGCAGCAGATCCCAGCAGCGGTCGAGCTCCACCGATACGTCCTCGAGCCGCCGCTTGTCCTCGTCGAGCGCCTCTTCGCGCACAGCGTCGCCCTCCTCGCGCCCCTGGAGCGCATGCTCCTCGCGGACGAGCGCCTCGATGCGGCTGAGGATCGACTGGTCGTCCATGCTCGTTAGGCTAGCCGAGCGTGCCGCGACGCGGAGGTCTCGCGGCTCGCCGCGCGCGCTGCGCCATCGCGGCTCGCCGTCAGGGTTGGTCCGTGTGGCCGTGCAGGGACAGCCCGAACGGGCTTCCCTCGCTGTCCTTGCAGACCGCCCAGACCTCACCGGGATGGATCACGCTGCCGCCGAGCGCCTGCACCCGCACCAACGCGCTCGCCATGTCGCTCACCTCGAAGTAGGGCAGCGAGAAGGAGTCTCCCGGGCCCTGCCCACGAACGTGAACGCCGACCGCCGGGGCGCTCGTGCGGGTCTGAGCACCCTCGCCCTCGCTGCGTGGCTCGAGCACCAGTCCGAGCAGGCCGCGCCAGAAGCTGCGGGCCCGCTCGAGGTCGTCGGCCGGGAACTCGATCAAGGCGACGGACGACGTCATGGCTTCACGTTACTTGGCTACGGCCGCGCCCGGCGCGCTGCGCGGTCGCGCCCCCATTCGGCTTCGCCGAGCAGGCGATGCCATTCTGTGGAGCGTGCAGAGTTTGAGCGCCGCCATCTTCGACCTCGACGGCGTGCTGCTGGAATCCGAGCAGGTCTGGTCGGCAGCCAAGCAGGAGCTCACGCTTGCGCGCGGGGGGGTGTGGAGCGAAGCAGCCGAGCGCGCGATGCTCGGCATGAGCTCGACCGAGTGGAGCCGCTACATGCGCGATCAACTGCGCGTGCCGATGGAACCGAGCGAGATCTCGGCGGCGGTGGTCGAGCTCGTGGCACGCCGCTACCGCGAGGAGTTGCCGCTCATCGACGGCGCGGACGAGGCCGTGCGGTCGCTCGGTGCACGCTTCCCGCTCGGGCTCGCCTCGTCGTCCAACCGCCAGATCATCGACCTCGTGCTCGAGCTGACCGGCTGGTCGGTGCTCTTCTCGGTCACGGTCTCCTCTGAGGAAGTGGCCCACGGCAAGCCCGCGCCCGACGTCTATCTGGAGGCGGTGCGCAGTCTCGAGGTCGCGGCCGCGTCCTCTGCGGCGATCGAGGACTCCGGCGCCGGGATCTCCTCGGCGCTGGCCGCCGGGCTCACCGTCGTGGCGATACCCAACCGCGCCTATCCGCCCGACCCGGAGATCCTTCGCCAGGCTGACGTGGTGCTCGACTCGCTCGCGCAGCTCGAGGTCACTATCGCCGGCCTCGCGACGGGCTGAGAGGCGCCCCGCTCAGCCGTCGTTCATCAGCCGCGCGGACGCCTCGGCGAGTCGCGCATACGCATCGGGACGGCGAGTGGCGAGGAACGGGAACAGCTCGAGCCAGTCACGGCGCTGGTCGAGGTCGAGGTCGGCGATGAGAACCGCCGGTTCATCGCGTGGCGCCTGCACGAGCTTGCGTCCGTAAGGGTCGCAGATGAACGAGGAGCCGTAGAAGCGCAGCGGTGGCTCCTCGCCGATGCGGTTGACGGCGACCATGAAGACGCCGTTCGCGATCGCGTTGCCGACGATCACCTGCTCCCACAACGGCTGCGTGTCGAAGTCGGGGTGCTCCGGCTCGGAGCCGATCGCGGTCGGATACACGAGCACGTCGGCGCCCTCGAGGCTGTAGGCGCGCGCGACCTCGGGGAACCACTGGTCCCAGCAGGTGGGCAGGCCCAGATGCGCGGCTCCCAGTGGCACGACCGCGAAGGGGTCGCCGTCGCCGGGGCCCGGCCGGAAGTAGCGGTCCTCGTGGTAGCCCGCCGTCACCGGAATGTGCAGCTTCCGGGTGGCAGCGACGAGCTCCCCCTCGGGCGCGACGATGATCGCCGTGTTGTAGCCCAGCCCGTCGTCGCCGTCGGCGCGCTCATACAGGGACGCGTGCACGTGAACACCGGTCTCCTTCGCGAGGCCAGCCGCAAACCGATAGGTGGGCCCGCCGGGCAGCTCCTCGGGTTCGGCTCCCGCCGCGAGCGGGCCGCCCGGATCGACCGCGAAGTATCGCGTGAGGGTCAGCTCCTGCAGGCAGACCAGCTCCGCGCCCTCGCAAGCCGCACGCCGGATGCCGGCGGCGAGAGCGCCGGCGTGCTCCTCCGGATCGGGATGCCAGCGCTCCTGGACCGCGGCGATCCGGAACAGCGGCTGCTGCGGCGCTCGCTTACGGGCGGGCGATGGGAGCGGCGCAGGCGCTGCGATCACACGGATGCTCTCAGCCATTTGAGGGACTGTAGGCGGTCAACGTCGCGCAGCGCTCGCGGCATGTGATCATCTTTCCGGTGACTGGAGCAGACCTCCCGGGGCAGGCGTGAGCGCGGCACTGAGCTCGACGCCGGCCGCGGACGCCTACCGCATGCCGGGCGAGTTCGAGCCGCGCGCGGGGTCGTGGATGGCGTGGCCCGAGCGGCCAGACACCTGGCGTCTCGGCGCGAAGCCGGCGCAGGCCACCTTCGCCGAGGTCGCCGAGACGATCGCGGTCTCAGAGCCGGTGACTATGGCCGTCTCGGACGCCCAGTTCGAGCACTGCCGCTCCGTGCTGTCCGCGGCGGTTCGCGTCGTCGAGATTTCGACCGACGACGCCTGGATGCGCGACATCGGCCCCTCGTTCGTGGTGAACGACGCCGGCGGCCGGCGCGGAGTCGACTGGCGCTTTAACGCTTGGGGCGGGCTTGACGGCGGCCTGTACTTCCCGTGGGACCGCGACGAACGCGTCGCGCGCAAGGTGCTCGAGATCGAGGGGGCCGACCGCTACCGCGCGCCGATCGTGCTCGAGGGCGGCTCGATCCACGTGGACGGGGAGGGGACGGTGCTGACGACGGAAGAGTGCCTGCTGAACCCCAACCGCAATCCGGGTCTCTCGCGCGAGCAGATCGAGCAGGCGCTATGTGCGTACCTGGGCGCTGAG
>Ga0210408_10001045_pt1 | contig 30529 bp, 40 predicted proteins | sample IncBWH4MmetaG_FD_155471 | JGI IMG/M metagenome (GOLD analysis project Ga0210408, IMG submission 155471) | Forest soil microbial communities from Barre Woods Harvard Forest LTER site, Petersham, Massachusetts, United States - Inc-BW-H-4-M | ecosystem: Environmental > Terrestrial > Soil >... | reverse complement strand
ATAGGCCACCACGACCGCAAGGATCGAGATAAGGGCTACCCCACCGATAACAACGGGCGGGCGCAAAAATGATCGGAGTCCGGTAGGCATAGATACTTAGATGATCTAAGTACTTTACATAATACCGCTGTTTTCATGAAAATGCAATTAATGAAGTGGATAATGAGCGGTATACTAGAGTGATGAGAAACCGTCGGATGGCTCTGTTGCTACTTACCTTAGCTTGTGTCATCTATCCCACTCTCGCTGCTGCACAAGGCGCCGTGACTCCGGATACAGTGACTATCCAAAAAGCGCGCGTGACGGGAGTTTCTGACGAACAGAATACGATAATTCCGGGTACCAACACGCCGGAGCAGACGCAAACACTCCAAGCACTCGTGCTGGATGGGCCCGACAGTGGTACAACAATTTCGTTCAAAAATGATTATATTCAGCTCGCGGTAGGAGATGTTTTCTACCTCCGGCATACCACCAATGCGCTCGACGGCAGCGACTACTATACGGTCTCCGATCCTTATCGTCTTTCGGTACTCGGAATCCTCCTCGGTGCATTCATTCTGCTCATCATCCTTTTCGGTGGCATTCAGGGCATTCGTGGATTCGCAAGTCTCTGTGGAAGCATCGTCTTGATTTTCTACGTTCTCATTCCTGGTATTTTGCACGGCTATTCGCCTATTTGGATCTCGATAGGTGTCTCGTCGCTCATTATTATCGCGGGATCCTATATCACGCATGGATTCAACAAAACAACTTCATCGGCCGTTTTGGGAATGATCGGGACGGTGCTTCTGACCGGCGTAGGCGCGTATTGGGCTGTTCATGCAGCGCATTTGAGTGGATATTCGAACGAGACGAGCGTGTACCTCAATTTTGATACAAACGGCCATATCGATATGGTGGGGCTTCTCTTCGGTGGAATCATGATCGGATTGCTTGGAGTTTTGTATGACATTGCGATCGGACAGGCCATTGCCGTGGAAGAGTTATTCAGGGCGGGCGTGCACATGAATCGTCTCCAGATCTATCGCCGCGCGATCAGGATCGGCCGCGAACACATCGGCGCATTGGTGAACACCCTCGCAATTGCCTACGTGGGTGCTGCACTTCCTTTGCTTCTGCTCGTCCAAACCTCAACGTATGGATTTTTCTACGCGATCAACAACGAATTGTTCGCAACCGAGATCGTCCGTATTCTCATAGGATCGATCGGGCTTATCCTTGGCGTCCCGATTACCACGCTAATCGCAACGTACATCTTGCACGGCCAAAAAGAAACATTACAAAAAACCGAAGGACACGGGCACCATCACGTCCACTAAACACGGACTTCCTCCTTTGTGCGCGGCACGAGCATCCAGATCGCTACAAGTGTCGTTATGGGGATCGTAAGTATGAGACCCGTCGCTCCGACGGTCGTGCGGACAATCTCGGTCGCGACGAATTCCCAATTTAAAATTGGCGGCAAATAAGCGTTACCTCCCTGGAGTGATTCGTAGAGCGTAATCATGACCGGCAACGACGCTCCAACATATGCCAAAACCAACGTATTGACGAGAGCGCCGATGTGTTCGCGCCCTATCCGTATTGCGCGTTCGTAAATAACGACGCGTGAAAGATGCGGTCCGGCGCGAAAAAGCTCTTCAACCGCGACTGCCTGGCCGATCGCTGCATCATACAAAACTCCAAGCAATCCGATGATAATCCCCCCGAGCAACAAGCCCTGGAAATTGATAACGGTGTTCTGATACGGAGATGTCAGTAGATTATACGCATTCTCATCCGTGACGCCGCTCAGGTTTCCAAAGTGAACGGCCAGTTGTGCGAGAAGCGCAGCTCCGATAATCGTCAGAATCATTCCGATGATCGCACTGCTCGTCATCCGGCTGAACCCGTGGGTGATGTACGCGCCAAGGCTCGCGACGAACGAGGCTACAACGATACTCAAAACCAACGGCGAATATCCGTGGAGAACTCCCGGCAACAGCAGGAACACAATGAAACAGATCCCGCCAGCGAGCGATATGAGCCCGCGCAAGCCCTGTTTGCCCCCGAAATACAGGATCACCCCGAAAAAAAGAAGCAAGTAGAACACGACGATCGGGAGGCGGTCGTGGTCAAGGCTGTAATATGAATAGATCTTCGCACGAGCGTCGTTTCCAGACTGTTCGAATCGCCCAACATAGATGATGTCGCCCGCACTGAGCTTCTGGCCGTCGCCATCTGTGTAGTATTCTTGAAACTCAATTGTCTTTCCCCGTTCGCTTCCGCTTATGATGCGGGCGGTAACGAATTCATTATAGCTTTGTGGTAGCGTACCGGGCGGATTCACCGGCAAATCGCTCAAAACACTGAGGACTTGCGCACGGGCCACATATCCTTGTTCGCTGGATGTTGCTGTTTGCGCGTGAGCGGAAAACGGTAACACAATCATGCACGCAACGATCGAAATTGCGCCGGTGGTGGCTATGCAAAATGCGTTGAATCTACGTTCGCCTCTCATGAGAGAGATTATAATGCCTGCACAAGTCGCAAGACGAGATATGCGGCGAAACTCGCGCTCGTTATGAAAAAGCTCACCGGGTAGGGAAGATAGAACGATATGAAGAGACCGAGCCACGTGGAAAGGAGTGCGATAGCGACTGAAATACAAATGCCGTGCGCCGGAGTGTGTGCGATTCGCTGTGCTACGGCGGCAGGCGTGACCATAAGCGAGAAGATCAGAAGCACGCCGACAACTTGCACCGCTATGGATGTTGCCGCAGCAATAAGTAACATGAAAGCAAGTCCCATACCAAACACGGGCACTCCTTTTGCCTCCGCTACTTCTTCGTCAAGAGAAGTGAATAAGAGAGGCCGGTAAAGCACGGCAAACACTGCAAGTACGAGAATTCCTGCAACAAGCGTCACCCATACGTCAGTCGTGCTGATGCCGAGTATTTCGCCGAACAGAAGCGAGTACGCTTCTGTAGCATAGCCTTTATAAAGACTTATGAAAAGAACTCCGAGACCGAGCATAAACGCCAAGACGACACCGATTTGTACGTCGCGATTTACTGCGCGTTTCCCGAGTGTGGCCATTAGAAATGCGCCACCCATCGTAAAGGCGAAGAGTCCGTAAATAGGGCTTATACCGAGCAATACCGCTCCCGCCGCACCGGTAAATCCAGCATGCGAAAGACCATGAGCAGCGAACGATGAACGTCTGAGCACAACAAAGTAACCGATAATTCCCGCGATAATCGCGACCATGGTACCGGCCTCGAAAGCGTCTTGCATGAATGTGTATTGCCACATCACCGCAAAATCACTCCACAGATTCAGACTGAATACGGGGTTAGTCATGGTGATGTGTGCCTTCTTCGGCACCGATAATAGCGATACGACCACGCGAATCTCGAAGAACCTCGATGGGTGCATCATAGAGCTTGGAGAGCGAGGCGGAATTTAGGACATCGCCAGGCTCACCGGTAGCAACCCGGCCATTTGCGATATACATGACGCGATCTAAAACCGGCAACAGCGGATTTATGTTGTGCGCTATCAAAAGCACAGTCACGCCGCGTGTTTTAACAACGTCTTTAATAAGCTCTACCATTTCGCCTTCGCGCCGGATATCGAGATTCGCCAAGGGTTCGTCCAAGAGGAGAAGTTCTGGATTTCCAGACAGCGCCTGCGCTAAAAATACTCGCTGTAATTCTCCGCCCGAAAGTGAGCCAAGGGGACGATGAGCGAGTTCTTCTGCACCGACATCGCGAAGAGCCTTAAGAGCTTGGGCGCGTTCTTGCTTCGCGCGCGCGGGTAAATCGAATCCCCAATGACCGCCACAAGCTACCAATCGCACAATCTCAAGCGCTTCGATAGCTATTTCAGGGTCAACTGAATGACGCTGTGGGACATATCCAATTCTCTGATCTCCTCGTTTCGGTTTTCCCTCAAATATCGATAGCGCACCGCTCTTGGCTTGTGAGAGTCCGAGCAGAAGCCGGAATAGAGTAGATTTGCCCGCGCCATTCGGGCCCAAAACACCGACGAATTCGCCCTTGCGTACAGAGAAATTTGCGTTCTTCCACACTACCGACTCTCCATATCCGGCGGCGAGGTCGGCCGCAGTGATAAGATCTGTTCCTTCCATGTCTTATTTTCCCGCTACACTTTGCAAGGCATTTTGTAGCGCCGTTACTTCCGCGCTCATCCAGTCCTGAAACTTCGCGTCCGGGGGCTGGATCGTCTCGCTGATAGGAACGATCGGTATGTTCTGATCTGAGGCAAGCTTTTTAATGCTCTCGGTAATTGGCGTCACTGTTTGCACATTGTAGACCAGAATTTTTATTTGCTTAGCTTGAATCTGCTTTTGGAACGCGACGACACTGGCTGCTGGAGGGTCATTTCCTTCTCCCACTGCTTTTATGAACTCAGGAGGACTTATGAGATTGAGGCCGAGTGCATCCGCGAAGTAGACGAAGATGTCTTCTGTAGCTCCGACTTTTGTACCTCCGTATTGCTGCTTGATACTCGCGATTTGATTTTGGTATATAGCAAGAGAAGATTGGAGTGTCGCGTACTGTTGTTTGTAGTAATCGGCATTGGCTGGGTCAGCGGCAATCAGATCTTGCTCCATCTGTGCAACGACTTGATTCACATACGCGGGGCTTTTCCAAAAATGAGGATTGTCGCCCTCCTTTTTACCGACCAAATCTGCGACCTTCAGTACTTTCCGGTTTGGATTGCCACCTGCACTAAGAAGCTTATCCATCCAGCTGTCATAGCCTGCGCCGTTCACGATGACGTAATCAGCATTTGCAACAGCGCGCGCGTCTGTGGTGTTACTTTCGTATTCATGCGGGTCGGCATTCGGATCTGTGACGACACTCAAGACCTGTACATGGGTGCCGCCGATCTGTGATATGAGACTCCCCCAAAAATTTTCTGCTGCGACGATTTGCAGTACCTTGCCAGTCGACGCTTGCGGTACAGGAGCTTGCTGATTCGAGGTTACAAGGAAGATACCGCCAATAAGAACTACGACGACTACGACTATTGCAATGATATATTTCGAATTCATAAACAATGATTATACTTATAATTGCGTCGCACACGTATTACATAGACCAAACAGTTCGAATGAGTGACTTTCGATGCGCGAAAATTCCTTGACTTGTTTGAGAGCCTTTTGCGCAAGTTTTTCATAATCGCAACCTTCAAAATCTTCGATCTTGGAACAGCCGGTACAGACCACGTGATGATGATCGTCGCCGTGCACAAATTCATAATGCGCATGACCGTGTTGCAGATCGACGCGACGCGTAATTCCTGCTTTTGCGAACGATTCAAGCGCACGATACACATTGACCTCGTCCAAACGCGTGCTGAGCTGCCGCGCAAGCACCTCGACCGGGAGCGGTTTTGAGGAACGTGCGAGCGCCGCGAGCAGTGCGAGGCGGCCTTCGGTCGAGCGGAATCCGTTGTCCCGCAAAACGTTTTGCAAGTGTTTTCGGTCTTTGCCGTGATATTTCGGAATCGCCGACATGCCACTACCCTACACTAATGCAATTTATTTGCAATAGTGAAGAAGCAAAAGATAACGGATAGATCAATTGGTCAATCCCGTGAGCTATATAATCTTTTTTAAATATCCGGCGAAGAGTGCCGCACAGAAAGTCGCGATCATCGTAACAACCCACCCCAGCAGCACCATCGTACTCAAATTCCCTTCCCTATTCTCGACCTCACGCATGTTACGGCCGACCACAATGTATTGTTGTTTGCTTGGCACATATACGACAACCACCGCTTGACGTACCTCTGCATTCGGCTGCCACGTGACTCGATTTTCGTACATACGATCGGTATCCTTCCCGGCATTATTTTTTGCGGCGTCGAGTACTCCCTGCGGAACTCGCGGAGGTGCGTTGTTGAGGACGGCATTCGATTCCAAAACCTTTCCTTGAGAATCGTAAACTGCTGTCCAGGGTTTGAGACTTCGTTCGATATCGATCATAGGGTATCCGAGTGGCTCGCTGCCATTTATGAGTTCGACAGGCGGCTGCCCGGCGTCGATAACCGAAGCGCCATCTTCTGCCATCTGGATCTGTGGATCATTGAGCGACTGACGATAATTCTGCTGCACTACCGTATACATCAATCCGCACAAGAGTGTGACGGCAACACCTACGGGCAGCCACCAAAGAAATGTCTTCAGAAAGAATTTCATATATCGAGTATACCCGCAGGTCCAAAAAAGCAAAGCCCCGCTTGACGGGACTTTGCTCACGAGAAGAAAAGGTTTAGTAGGTTGTTGGCTTGCTCGGAGCGGGATTTTGCGCGGGAGGATTTCCTCCTGCAGTGCCGCCCACATTAACCTGGAGTCCCCCGTTCGGCGCTGGGGCCTGTGCAGGCGCTGAGTGCGCCATCACATACCATATCCCGAACGCGATAACTGCGATTACAAGAATCGCGAGCAGTGCTGTCATTGCACCGCTTCCACCTCCACCCGCATTGTTATTTGGCATAATAGTACGAATTTTATACGCTTTCGACCTTTGCTACTTCTCTAGTATATCCAACAATTACTATACTTCTATCTTCGAGAAGAAATAACTCCCAAGGCCGAGAAAGATACCTGCGATAACGATCAAGACCGTGAGATCGAGTGTGATGCCGAAATGCGTCACGTTGATAAGGACGGTCCGCATCGCATCGACGCCATATGAGAGCGGATCGACTTGCGCGATCAGGCCAAGCAGGAAGGGAACGTTGTTGAGCGGGAACAGCGAGCCGGAGAGAAAGAACATGGGCATGACGAGGAAGTTCATGATCAGCTGGAATCCCTGCATGTCGGAGAGAAGCGAGGCGACCATGATTCCGAGTGCACTGAAGAGTGTTGCGATAAGGAGCATGATGAGGATTGCCGGAATCACAAGCGCCCAGTTGTATGGGCTGAACCCAAAAAACAACGTAAGGATGAAGACAATGCAGCCTTGTGCGGTCGAGACTGTGGCGCCGCCGAGCGTACGGCCGAGCATCACCGCCACGCGCGGCACGGGCGCGACCAGCGTCTCTTTCAAGAATCCAAATTGGCGATCCCAAATGACCGCCATGCCATTGAAGATTGAGGAGAAAATGATCGTCATGCCGATGATGCCGGGAACGAGAAACTCGATATAATTTCCCTGCCCTGCTGCTTTGAATATGGAACCGAGCCCGTATCCGAGCGCAAGAAGATAGAAAATCGGCTGACCCAACGCCCCGACGATGCGCGAGCGAGAGCGCGTGAATTTCTTCACTTCGCGCAGCCACATGATGTAGATAGTTCTAAACATAGTATTATCGTCGCCCGCCACCGCCCCATGCGCGGCGCATCTGGCGCAGCTGATCGATCGAACCAGCTTCTTCGGTGCGGATGTGACTTCCGGTGAGCTGGAGAAATGCATCTTCAAGAGAATTCTTGCCAGTCTGTTTTTTCAAATCTTCTCCGGTTCCTTCCGCAATGATCTTCCCGTGATCGATGATCGCGATGCGGTGCGCGTTGCGGTCGGCCTCCTCCATGTAGTGCGTCGTGAAAAATACCGTGATGCCTTCGTCTTTGTTCAATTTTTGCAGATATTCCCACATGTGATTGCGGGTCTGCGGATCGAGACCAAGTGTCGGCTCGTCGAGAAAAATAATTTTCGGATGGTGCAACAATCCGCGCGCGATCTCAAGCCGGCGCTTCATGCCGCCGGAGAATTCTTTTACATAACTGTCTTTACGATCATGCAAATCGACGAACTTCAACAATTCCTCAGTGCGATCGCGACGCAGCTTGCCCGGCACGCCATAGAGTACGCCGTGGAATTCCATGTTTTCGGCAGCGGTAAGATCTTCGTCGAGCGACGGGTCCTGGAACACGATGCCGAATGAATGGCGGACAGCATCCGGCTCTCGCACCGGATCATGCCCATCAATCGCAATCGTGCCGCTGGTCGGATGCAAGAGCGTCGTGAGCATCTTAATCGTCGTTGATTTTCCGGCTCCGTTGGGGCCGAGAAATCCGAAAATACCACCCTTTTCTACGTGGAACGATACATCGTTTACTGCCGTGAAATCGCCAAACTTCTTCGTAAGGTTCTTGACTTCGATTATATTCATGATGTTGGAAAGTATCGCATTATAGCATGTCGCCTCCATGAAGACGCGATATACTAGGAGACGTGCGGCTCCTGAAAAAAATACAAACGAACCTGCCTCATGGCCTGCGGGGAATCAAAATCGCCTGGCAAAAAGAACCGCAATTTCCTTGGCAGGTCGGTTTTGCGCTGTGCATTCTCGCATTAGCAGGGTTGCTGCAAGTCGGTACGGATGACTTGGCGATCCTCGCAATCTCGCTTGGCCTTGCACTCGGAGCAGAGATCGTTAATACCGCACTCGAAATCCTCTGTGACAAACTGCATCCCGCATATGATCAAGAGATCGGCAAAGTAAAAGACCTCGGTGCAGCACTCGTGATCATCGCCGGCATTCCGGCGATCATCGCCACCATTGTGATACTCGGGCCACGTATCATCGCTTCACTATGAGCCTCGACGCGCAAGTGCTCGAGACGCTGTATGCAGCGCGCGAACCCAGTATTGTGCAGCTGTGTATATGGATCAGTGAACTCGGCGAATGGTACGTGGTGGGAGGTTTGGCGCTCGCTCTTGCGCTTTTTCTGGCATCCAAAAAGAAACTCGTGCTTGCCCAAAGTGTTCTCGTTTCGGTTGTAACCTGCGGCATCACCACATTTCTGCTCAAATCGTTCATCGCGCGCCCGCGCCCACCGGAGCGATTCTGGGCGTATACGGAAAGTTGGTATTCGTTCCCGAGCGGGCACGCCGCAATGGCGACAGCGTTTTGGGGACTACTCGCCTATCTTGTATGGCAGAGCAATCTTTCTCTCTTCTGGAAAAGCCTTCTTTGCGCGCTTTTGCTTCTTCTCATCCTTGCGATTGGATTCGCGCGACTCTACCTCGGCGTTCATTATTTGAGTGATGTGATCGGGGGGTATATCCTCGGCGCCGCGTGCATATCCCTTGCCGCCTGGTCGATGCGCAAACTTCGCTCGTGATAGAATTCGGGTATGACCATACTGCAAGCGCTGATACTGGGAATCGTCGAAGGCATTACCGAATTTTTGCCGATCTCCTCGACGGGGCACCTTATACTCGCGAGTGCGCTCCTGCATATTGCCAATTCTGATTTTGTAAAAACATTCGAGGTAGTCATTCAACTCGGAGCGATTCTCGCGGTTGTCGTTTTGTATTGGAGATCGTTCCTCGACATCGAAATCCTAAAGCGCGTCATCGTCGGATTTATTCCCACTGGCATCATCGGGCTTGCACTCTACAAAATCGCCAAAACCTACCTGCTCGGAAACGAAACGGTTGTGTTGTGGGCGCTCGCGCTCGGCGGTATCGCGCTCATTGTATTCGAATGGTGGCATACCGAATCCGAAAACGCCGTGAGCGATATCCGTGCGATTTCTTATAAACAAGCTGCGACAGTCGGTCTCTTTCAGGCGCTGGCAATCGTTCCGGGCGTATCGCGCTCAGCCGCGACGATCGTTGGCGGACTGTTGCTCGGCATCAAACGCGCCGCGATTGTGGAATTTTCATTTCTACTTGCCGTGCCAACGATGCTCGCAGCATCGGGGCTCGACCTCTTGAAAAGCAGCGGATCGTTCTCCCAAAGCGACATGTTGGTGCTCGCGATTGGATTCATTGTGGCATTCGTAGTTGCACTTCCGGCGGTACAATGGCTACTTGCGTACGTGCGTGGCCATTCGTTCATACCATTTGGTGTGTACCGAATCGCTGTGGCGATACTCTTTTTCTTCCTTATTTTGCGTTGAGAAGCGTCTTTAGAAGCGCCATGCGGACGAGGACGCCGTAGCCGGCCTGTTTGAAGTACACGGCGTGCGGTGAATCATCTACCTCAGGCGCGATCTCGCCGGCGCGTGGCAAGGGATGAATGAGAATCGCGCCGTCTTTCATGTGATCCGTCATCGGGCGCGTGATGATGTAGCCGTCTTTGAGGCGCTTGTATTCGTCTTCGCTGAGCCACTCTTTTTGCATACGGGTTTGATAGACAACATCTGCTTCCTGCATTGCCCCTTCCAAATCGGTCGTCTCATTGAACGTCACCTTGTGTTCTTTGAGGTGCGATTTGATATCGTCTTTCATCGCAAGCTCGGGCGCGGAGACAAACGTCATCTTAACCTTGTCATATTTGCTCAACAAATACGCGAGCGAGCGAGCCGAGCGGTAATATTTGAGATTGCCGACGAACGCGATATGAAAATCATCGGTGCGTCCAATCTCGCGTTGGATCGTGTAGAGATCGAGGAATGCCTGCGTGGGGTGCTGCCCGGTGCCGTCCCCGCCGTTGATGATCGGGACTTCGGATACCTTTGCTGCGCGTTCTGAGGCGCCTGCTTCCGGATGCCGCAAGACGATGACATCTGCGTAATTATCCACGATGCGAATCGTGTCTTCGATGGTTTCGCCCTTTGTCGCCGAAGAAGATTCGCTCGCATTTTCCATCGAGAGCACATTGCCGCCGAGGCGCATCATCGCGGATTCAAATGAAAGCCGTGTGCGCGTCGATGGCTCATAAAAAAGCGAGGCCATGATCATGCCTTTGAGAGATTCATCGCGCTTGCCCTCAAGCGACGTGGCGAGCGCAAAGAGGCGCTTCAAGGAGTCTCGATCGAACTGCTGCGTCTCGATCAGGTGTTGCATCAAAAGTGAATCCTACACTATTTGCCCAGAGCCGCAACGTGCGCAGTGGAGAATTCAAACGTATTGTTTTCAATCACCCAGCGATAGAGCGCGGGGCTGAGGAGTATTGAAAAGGTGATCGTGCCGAGTAGGTGCATGAGCGTAAACGGAATCTGTCCGGTCAAGGCGAGCATGAATGGTTGATGGCTAAAGAGCGGGCCGATCAACATGGTGACTGCGTCGTACACAATCGTGCCAGGAATACCAAAGAGAAGAAAATTTGAAACGCTTGCTTCACGATTTTTGAAAAAATAATGCGCTGCCATACCAAGAAGTCCGTAGCACAATGCCGTAACGACCGTCCATATTCCCCACCCACTCGTGACAGCGTCGTACAGGACAATACCGAGAAATCCAAAAAGGAAACTGCCGACGATTCCGTAACGTTTTGAAAACGGCATCACGGTCGCAAGCATGGGTTCAAAATTCGGCGGCCGGAATGGAATGAGGCGAAAAAGGAAAACGGCTGTCCAGCCGATGATGAACTTGAACACGCCTGTGGGAATTGAAATTCTCATGGGAAAACCAGTATACCACTGCGTCGTATTTCCGAATATGTGCATAAACGCCGCGCCCGCTTTAGCGGGCGCGGCGCCGGGAATCATCCCGAGAACTACTTAGTCATCTTTGCCATTACCCCAAAGCCGAATCCGAAGAATCCGTGTCCGTGAAGCTTGAAGAATGCACCGAGGTGCTTGCCTTCGTGACCCATCTTATCCATGGTCGAAGAGGCAGACTGGAACGTCTTGTCTCTGAGCGCTTGGGCATCTACCGAGAGGGCTGCGCCGCTACCCGAGAACTTACCGAAGAAACTTACGATGTCACCGACGGCGACATTCGTGAGCGCTGAGAGCCCCATACCAAGCTTACCGAAGCGCGTAGTGCTTGATGCGTTCACCGTCCACGTAATGACGTTGCCGCCAAGATTGGTGGTAGCGACAAGACCATTGGTCGATGTCGAAGTGACGGTTGCTCCGTGCACGAACGCGTTACCACTCTGGCCGATAAAGATTCCGACGCCGTCATTACCGGTGCTGGTATCCGCGTGTGCGATCGGCGCCATCATGGCACAGGCCGCAATCGCGATAGTTGCAAGGATAATCAGCGTACGGTTTGACACAAGCTGAAGTGTGTTTTTCATACGTAATGTTTTATGCAGGAGTTTGCTCTAAAAAGTGCTCCTCCCTACATAACAGAAGACGGCCAGGCGGCCGTCTTCTTACCTGTCTGAATGAATCGCTCAAAGAGGATTTTGACCCCGAATGATGCGAACGAGGATCACAATGATGGCAACTACCAGAAGGATATGGATGAAGCCACCGAGCGTGTACGACGTGACGAGACCCAGAAGCCACAAGATAATAAGGATGGCCGCGATTGTTAACAACATATAATTTTTACCCCTAGTTTAATAATGTCAAACGACTCGTACTCATGAAGACGCTCCAAACAGCATGAGATTACTCCATTGGACGATAACTTGTATGAAGCCTCGATGAATTTACCCAAGGTGGGCGTGGTCGTTCCATATGCGGACAATCCATTCACTTTCGAGCGGATGATAATCAGGCTCTGGACTCAGTCCATATTGAAACATCGTAAGGCCAGTATTGTTTGTCCGAAATCGTCGAATGACTGACGTAAGTTGTTCCACAGTCAGCTTACTGCCGAAGATGATACGGGCAAGCAAGGAGCGTAAAAAGAAACCATGCGTCACGACAAGAACGTTCTCTTGCTCAATCTGTTCGAGAAATTCGAGTGCCTTGCCAACCCTGTCCTTTATATCCATGAAATTTTCTCCATCTGAAACGCGTGGCCCGTTTTCAAATATACTTCGATTCCATGCTTCGTTGACTGCGGTAGCTTCTGTGTCCGTCCGGAGTCGACCTTCGATACCTCGCGGCCGCAAGCGCTCAATGAACAAATCAGAGGCTTCCGCTTTTTTGCCGATGGCATTCGAAATAATAGACGCGGTCTCACGCGCCCGCGCTGTCGAGCTCGTGATCATAATGTCGATAGGCAATCTTTTACAGCGCTCTGCGATTATCTGCCCCTGCTCTCGCCCTTTTTCATTGAGGGGCGTATTTTCGCCTTGAAATACTTTCCCCGTATTTCCTTCTGTCTCACCGTGCCGTACGAAGTAAACGGTTTTCATACATCACCGAGGTGTGTTTGATCATTCCAGGTTCGCATAGTCCACCCGCTCACCGGCATCGTATCGAACTGCGCGGTACCACTCGGATCGAATTCAATAATGCTTATACCGGTATTGTCGAATTGCACGCGAAGCATGGTCTTCTTTAATTCTTCTGTGGTGAATGCGTCTCCAAATAAAACGTGCGCCAGGATAGTACGAAGAATGAACGAGTGCGCAACGACGAGTATGTTCTCCTCCGGCCGCTGTTCCAAATACGAAAGCGCATCGCCGGCGCGTTTTTTGATATCGATGAAGTTCTCGCCATCCGCGATTCGTGCGGATTCGGAATAAAAACTCAAGAGCCAATCTTTACGCATCGTTAAAAGTGGTTCTTTGTACCTATCATTACTTTCGAGAAGGAGCGGTGGTTTGCGTTCTCGAAATAAATCGGAAGATATGAGGTCGACATTTAATTTCTTGGAAATTGCGTCCGCGGTCTCTTGCGCACGTCGCATGGTACTGACGACCATGACCGCAGCCGGTAGTTTGGCACATCTGTCCGCTATAAGGATTGCTTGTGCACGGCCTTTTTCCGTAAGAGGTGCGTTTCCGTCCCCGTAGGAATAATTGTGGACATTTATCTCGCTTTCTCCATGCCGAACGAAATAAACCGTTTTCATTTTTAGAGCACGAACTTGCCGTCTTTGTAGATTACTTTTGTGCTGCCGTCTTTGAGATGGGCGGTCACGGTGCGGCGAGTGGTGGAGATAATATCGGTGTGGACCGAGGAGTCGTTGAAGCCGAGGCGTTCGGCTTCTTTGGTGGTGAGCTTCGAGACATCACCTGCATACGTGTCACGGTAGCTCATGCCGAGCGCCATGTGCGTGTTGCCGTACGGGCCGCCCATGTTCTCGTCGAAGAGCGTCTCAGCCATGAATTTGGTGATGCGCGAATGGCGGCTATCGGTGAGCGAATACTCCCCTACTTTGTCGGCATTTTTTGTTGCGATCATCTCTTTCAGCAATTTCTCGTTGGTTTTTGCGGAAGACTTTACGACCTTGCCGCCTTTGAACCAGAGCTGGATGCCGCTGATTTTGTTGCTGTAGCGATAGAGCGGCTGGTTGAAGCGGATCCAGCCATTCGTGCCGCGCCAATCGGGAGAGGTGAAAATTTCAAATGATGGAATGTTGCGACCACTCCCTGCGTGCCATGCACGTTTTTCACCGAGTGTGAACCAAATGTCCATGTCGGGACCGACGGCGTGCAATTTGTCGATCCTGGGCGAGAGTTTGTTGAGGCGGCTACGATATTTTTCGATATCGCGATACACCTGCTTCCATTTGGCGATCGGGTTCTTCTCGTCGAGGAAACACGCTTTGATGATCTGCTGCCAATATTCTTTTTCACTCAATCCGGCTTCGCGTGCCATCGCCGGAGTGCCGTAGAGCGCGATCGTCCAGGTGAATTTGCCTTTCCACTCTTTCTGATGCCGCCAATCCATAAACGGCTTCAGTGCCTGTCCGCGCATCATGATTTTTTTGCCGTCGACGCCCTTAAGCGCGTGCGGATCCTTTTCGGCAAGGATGAAAATCGAGTGATCCATTTGCTCGACGAGGCCTTTGAGATATTTATCGGGGAAAAATTTTATCTGTTCTTCCGATGCATGTTCGTAGAAATGGCGCGAGACGCTAATGTTGCGGCGCTTGTCGCCATGCTCTTCGTCGGGGCCGTAGTGCGCGATCACATGGCCTCCCGCATCGACGATCGCGTTGCATACCGCGATGTAGAGCGGCTTTGCGGATTCTGAACACGAGACGCGGACGACTTCCCCTTTCTTAATTCCCTTTCCACCGCCAAGCGCGAAATTCACCAGTACGTCGGCATATTTTTTTAATATCTCGTCGGATGGTATGTATGACATTCGCTTAGGGTACCCGCCGAGGTGCGCTTTGTCTAGACGCACAAAAGGCCCCGGACAGGGGCCTTGTGCTTACAGGGGGAAGGTTTGGAGTTATTGAGCGCTCGCAGCACCTGTCGCACTCGCCGAGGCATTGACGTCTGCGGTGAGCTGCTGCTGCATGGCGGATTTTACGTCGTTGACGAGCTTGGCTTGTTCGTTCGTCGAGAGACCGGCGGACGCGTTTGCGCTGAGATCGCCACGCACCTTGCCTTCGATCTTCGACTGCAGGTCAGCCTTGCTCGTGGACGCGAGAAACACATACCACGGGTAGCTGATCGAGACGCTGCCGTCGGCATTCACCGTTGCGGTCGTATCGACTTTGACGGGAATGAATCCGAAAAGTTTGGCGGCTTGCTTGTAGGTCACGGCAACATGGTTCGATGAGGCGCTAACGGTCGAGATGTTGTTGTCGTAACTCATCTGGGCTGCAACGTATCCCGAAAGATCATCATTGCTCTTCACTTCGATGGCCGGTTTAGTGTTGGAGGCGATAGCATTCGCCTCGACTTCCGCGCGCGTGATGACGATCGGCAATATACCGAGCGAGACGCTGCCGGAAGTGTTGGAGGAAGCCGCTGCGCCAGAATTTGATCCGGAAGTATTCGAGCCGCTGACCGAGCCGGTAATGCCAACGTCGGCGTTAACGGTCGCGTCAGTGCGCGTGTAGCCGGAAGAGCCCGCGCCCAGTGTGGCGTTGGTTGCCGAATCAACAGCGCCCGTAACGGTGAGGGCGGCCGCAGGAAACGCAAAACCGAGCGACAGTACGAGAGTCGAGATGACCGAGATACTTTGTTTCAGTAATTTCATATGAGTTTTTAGTTAACCCCTTCTTCTAAATGTGTGCCTCATATAGGGAGGCATAGCCAAAAGACGGGCCAGCCTGTCTTTTATTACCTCCGACACGCGAAGAGTGTTAGCGCTGCCTGTCCTCTTTGTCCGGAATTCCCCACCGCCATCTCAGCGGCTCGCCAGTTTTGTAGCAGATGAAGAGAAGGACAATCACCCACAGCAAAACCTCACCGAGGAATAAAAACACATCCTGATCGCTCGGTTGTGGATTCTTCGAAAATGGGACGATCAGAAATGCGAGCACCGCGACAAAAATTGCGAGCGTAAGCCACCCCTCCCGCGTCGCCGGCACCCATCCCCATCCATACACTTTTGATTTAAACCAATACCCTTGCGGATTGTCTTTGATGTATGCGACGTACTCTGACCAGAAACTCATGGGATTCTTTACAGCGTTGATTGGTACGTATGCACGATAGCATCGAGAATGCCTGAAAATGCTGCGTGATCAAATTCCGTGACGGTGCCAGCGGGATAATTGCCAATGTTGCCCGAGTGGAGCAGTTCGACGATCTCGAGGCACGCGTTGTTTTGCACCGTGCGGTAAATCTTTGATTCATAAAAATTTCCCGCACCGGCATCGCTTGCATTGAATACAGCAAACGTTCCGCCATTGATCAGTTCGGTGCCTGCCGCGGTCTCTCCCGAATTCGGCATTGTCTGCGTGCAGGAGGAAACAATCGCGAGGGTTGTCGTCGCGCCGATGTACACACCTGCCTCGCCGAGATTGGTGCCTTTGTACATGGAGCTGGGTAATACGAAGGAAACGACCGGCGTCTGCGTAAGTGGTAGGTAGCCGTCGAAATTGACGTTTGATGCAGCTGCCGTTTCCGGATACCACATGCTGAATCCGAGCTGTGAATTTTGATACTGCAGTGACGTGACTCCGGTAATGAGTACGGGAGCGGTAGTCGGCGGCGTCGAAGTCGCAACACCCGAAGAAAACGGCTTAACCACGTCATAAATCGCAAACCCGACAAGGAGTACCGCGAGCACAATAACGAATGTCCATGCTTTCACAAATTCATTCTAGCATTTTAGGCTTTCAGTATCTATCGACGGGCTCATCGAGATATCATTACGAATCTGAAAACAAAACACCCCTTTCGGGGTGTTTTGTGCAATGTTGGATAAATTGCTTATTGCGTTCCCCCTGAAGTGCTGGTGGTTGTTGAAGCTGATCCCGACGCTTCGAGCGCTTTGAGTCCCGCAATGATAGAACCAGCGTCCTTGCGCGCGGCGGTGAGATCCTGCATCGCGACTTTGAGGTCGGCGCGGGATTGTTTGATCGCGGCGCTGTTGCTCGCCATGATCGTCTTATCGCCCTTGTCGGGCTGAAGCGAGGAGACGTGTGAGACCGCTGCGGTCGCCTGCACGTTGGCATCCGCAATCTTCGCATTCATGTCAGTAAGGCTCGCCGAAAGTGCCGTGACGTCTTGTCCTCCTGTCTGCGCCGCAGTGATGCGGGTCTGGAGTTTGCCGGAGAACGTCGTCATCGCTTCCGTGACAGCGCTGATCCTGTCGGCAGCGACCGTGATGCGGCCCTGCGGAATGACAAGCATGAAGATCCGGTAATCGGCGGTGATCGATTTGATGTCGGTCTTCAGGGTTGCAATGTCGGCGTCGGCGTCGATTTTTGCCTTGAGCGTCGTGAGATTTGAGACTTCGGTCGAGACTTCATTGCTGATCGATGTCTTTACATCAGCCGAGACTTTCACCATCCCCTGCACTCGCGTGTTGAGATCATTGAGCGCCTGGACACGGCGATCGATTTCCTGATCGGCGTGACTTTTTGCCGTCGTAATTCGTGTCTGCATCGCGGCAGAGACGGTGACCCCACCTGCCGAAGCGTTGACCGTTGCGCCTGCACTTGCACCAACCTCAAGCGCAAAAGCAGGAAGCGCGACGAGTGCGGTAATAATGCCGAGTACTGTTGCCGTTGTTTTTGAAGTCATACGCTATTCGGTCTGCTGGACCGGTGTGTCATTAAAGCTTGCTGCCGAATTCGAGTCGGCGGAAGCCGCTTGTAATTGCGTGTCGATCGAGGCAGCGTCTTGGTTCAAGCCTGCGTCTGAAGTGTCGGCAGCCTGTTGCTGTGCAGCGGTCGGCTGCGCCTGCTGTGCAGAAGTTTGCGAGGTCGGTGCGGTCGCGGCCGGAGCCGCTCCGCCCGAACTCATGTTTATAAAGTACCAGACCCCCGCAATAACCACGAGTGCAACTACGATCCATCCGATTATTTTTCCCATATGTGGATGTGAATTTGGTAATGACTAAGTAACCCCGTACCTACTATCCTAGTGAGAATAAGCTACTTTGCAAGTGGGTTAGCAGGCCATCCAAGCTCTCGCCGAACAATCCTAGACGCGCTTAATTTCGGCCGCACGTTCGTGAATATCGATCGGATAGACCCCCGTAAAACATGAGGTGCAAAACTGGCTTTCGGGAATGCCCGTGGCCTTGATCATGCCCTCGTACGAGAGAAATCTGAGCGAGGTGGCGCCAAGATATACCTCCATTTCTTCGACGGATTTGGTCGAGGCGATCAGCGATGATTGCTTGGGAGTGTCGATGCCGTAAAAGTCGGGATATTTGACTGGCGGCGAAGCCACGAGGAAGTGCACTTCTTTTGCCCCCGCTTCAAATATCATTTTAACGATCTGACGGGAGGTCGTGCCGCGCACGATCGAATCATCGAATACTACGACTCGCTTCCCCTCGATGATTTCGCGGATCGGGGTGAGTTTTGCTTTTACTCCCTGCTCGCGCACGTGCTGCTCCGGCGTGATGAAGGTGCGGTGGATGTAGCGATTTTTGGTGAGGCCCATTTCAAACGGCAGTCCGAGTGCCTGCGCGTAGCCGATCGCGGAAGCAACCGCCGTTTCGGGGACGGGAATCACCACGTCGGCCTCGACGGGATACTCTTTTGCCAGTTGCACGCCGAAATTTTTACGCACTTCATACACCGATTTGCCCAGAAGTTCGCTGTCGGGCCGGGCAAAATAGACAAATTCAAAAATATCCATCTTGAGATTGCCGGGGACGAGCTGCTCGGCACGCAAACCTTTTTCGTCGATCACGACCATCTCCCCAGGCTGTACATCGCGCAAGTACGTGGCGCCGATGGGCGGTAGTGCACAGGTCTCCGAGACGATCACATATCCGCCGTTTAAATTCGCAATCGAAAGCGGACGGATGCCGCATTCATCACGGATCGCGATCAATTTTTCGCTCGACATAATGAGAATAGAAAACGCTCCGGTGAGGAGCGGATAGACCTGTTTGATGGCGCCTTCGAGATCGACGCCGCCTCGCATGACTGCAGCAATTGCTTCGACGATCATGCGCGAGTCGTTAAACTCACTGCACTCAACGCCTCTGTTCGTCAAAAATTCTTTGAGCGCCGTGGTGGAAGGAAGGTTGCCGTTGTGCGCAAGCGCGATTGCGCCGTCATCAGGTCCCGATGAAAGCGTCACCGAATCGAGGAGACTGGGGCTATTGTCGCCGTAATCTACTTTCTGAAGCACGTTGCTGCCAGCAGCGAGCATTGGCTGCGCATTCTTTACTCTAGAATCTCCGGTCGTCGAATAGCGATTGTGTCCAACGGCGATGTAGCCTTTGAGACCCGCCATGAGCTCTTCGGTGAAGACTTGTGAGACAAGGCCCATTCCCTTGTGCAGGCGTATGATGTCGCCATCGGCGGTGGCGATGCCGGATGATTCTTGCCCACGATGCTGGAGAGCGAAGAGGCCGAAGAACGAGAGGCGGGCAACGTCGAGGCCCTTGCCATAAACCCCGAAGACCGCGCATTTCTCGTTGAGAGTACGCATGGAGAAGTGAGGAGTATACCACAAAAACCCTTACTGTGAATGAGCGAGATTTTCGAGAACTGTGGAATTCGGAAGGCCGGCAAGGAACGCTCCGGAGAGGACCAATTTGGATTTGCGGATACCGCTACCGATGATGAGCCGTTCGGAAGCCGCAACCGCCCCGTCGATGAGAATCGGCCAATCAGCAGGAAGCCCCACGGGCGTGATCCCGCCGTATTCCATCTGCGTAAGAGAGACTGCGGTTTCCATGGGAGCAAACGACACCCGCCGCGCATCCAAGAATTTGCGGGCAACGCCGTTCACGTCGGCACGCGTACTTCCCAAAATCATGCATGCGGCGTACCACGTGCGCTCGGCGCGTTTGGCTTCAAGAATCACGCAATTGGCTGCTTGTGACAACGCGACTTGATACTTTTCGCAAAATGCAGCGGTGTCGGAGAGCCCTGGATCGATTTGCGCAACGCCGATATCCGCGGCGTTCGAAAGATTTTTCAATGCCATCGTTGTGGACACTGCCATGAGCTCCGGATGTTCGAGTGCCGGCAAGATATCGAGGAGTCCAAATTTTTCCATCCCCAAATTATATCATTTCGCGAATTTTCTTGATTCTCGCTTTATACGTATCGAGTGCAAGATTCCCCGGCGCACCGAGACTTTTTTTTGATGCGATGTTTTTTTCAAGATCGACGTTCCCCGTTGCAGCTCCGGCAGCTTCTTTGTATGCATCGCGAAACGGAATCCCCTTCTCTTGCACGAGCGTATTGGCGATGTCGGCTGTGAAAATGCCGGGATTGATCTTGGCGCGCATATTTTCCGGCTTCGGCGTGAGCCCCGCAAGCACAAGTCCAGCAACTTCGAGACTGTCACGGACGATGCGCGTGCTCTCCACGAGTGGCTTTTTGATGAGTTGCCCGTCACGGTTGTAGCCAGAGACCAAATTTTTTGCGATGTCTTTGATCATCAACTGATTGGCGATTACGACGCTGACGTTGCCGCGTAAAATTTCCATTACGTCAAGATTGTGCTTGTGCGGCATAATGCTCGATCCGGTCGTGAGCGATTGATCGACAGCAAAATAATCAAACTCTTGCGAGGTGAAAAGAATCAAATCATTGGCGAACTTTCCGAGCGTGAGCATCACTTGCGCAAGTGCTTCGAGATATCTGCTCTCGACTTTGCCGCGTGAATTCTGCACATAGAGCGTGTTGACCTGAATACCCGCAAAGCCCATTTCTTTTGCCGTGAATTCCCTGTCGATCGGGATCGAGGTACCGAAGCCGGCGGCGGAGCCAAGCGGACTGTTGTTGATGTGTTCCCTTACCTGCGCAATGTGCGTGGCGTCGTCCAAAAGACTCTCTGCATATGCCGCAAAATAATGTCCGACACTCGTCAGCATTGCCTGTTGCGTGTGTGAGTATCCGGCCATTGGTACGCCCTGATATTTCTCTGCCGCATCCACGAATTGTGATGCGAGCGTGACACACTGGTCTTTCAAATCCGCAAGCTGCGAGCGCATATAGAGACGCATCGCCACAGCTACTTGATCGTTACGACTTCTGCCAGTATGAATTTTCTTGCCAGAATCGCCGATTTTTTCCACTAGATAATTTTCGATTACCGTGTGACAATCTTCGTCTTCAGGCGCGATGGTAATTTTCCCGGCTTTAAAATCGCTTTCCAATTCATCGAACGCACCGAGAATCTGTGAGAGTTCGTTCGAGGAAAGAATGCCGATTTTCTCCAACCCTTTTGCATGTGCACGACTGGCTTGAATATCAAACGGTAAAAGCTCCACATCAAAAATGTAGTCGGTGCCCGCCGTGTATTTCTCCACGGCCGGATGCAATGATTGATCTGACTTTTTCCAAAGTTTCATATCGCGTAAGTATAACCGAGAATCCTGTTACGCCGCTTGTTTCAACCGATCCTTCTCTCCAAGACGCTTTTTTGCTTCGGCAATAAGCTTCGGGAGGAAGTTGGCATCCCACTTTTCGGTCAGATCGTGTTCGTGTTGGATCAACTCTGACCGAGAGTATGCCTCTTGAATGAGTTTAAACTCTTCAGAGTTTGCACCAAGGGCCCGCCTCAGCGCTGGGTATTTTGGGAATTGAATTGGTTCTTTTCCTTCCATATTTTTTGATAAGTTTTGATGGTAGTTGAAGGGGTGTGCATACGATTACGCGCTCACCCCTACTCCGCGGCCTGTGCGACCGAATCGCGATCGGGTTTTTTCAGAGCCTCCTCGACAACATCTTTAACGATGCCGAGATTGCTCTTGCCACTGGCAACCTTCTCGAGACTCGCGAGACTGTTGGGCAACATTTTTCGGATCAGGATCCCAAGAGTTTCTTGCCCAAAATAGTCTCGCAACGTCGGATACAAGCAATCGGATTTCTCTGTCATCGCTTGCACTCCTCTCCGTCTGGTCCCGTTGGCCGGGATCTTAAAGAACAAGCTCCGCATTTTGCGGAGCCCGTCCTTCGGCGCGATGATCTCTTTTTAAGAAATATGCACGCAGATGCAAGAACTCCGCAAATGGGAAATTCGTCGCATGTTCTGCGGCTTGCCGTGAGCTTCGTCGAACGGCTTGTATGAGAATATGTTTTTGTTGGATGTCATATCTATACCTTCATGAATATCAAAAAGCGATTTATTGTCAAGAGAGTAGCTGTGGAGAGGGGGCGGAGCGCAATTGCTTCCGTTCTTCCCCCTCTGCCACTGTTTGGTGCCCGATTAGATCTGCCCCAGGACCATCTCTCGCCTCGGGTACGACGCGATCGCCTGCTCAAAGCGGGTTAACGCGTTTTCACCGCGATTCTGTTCCGGGACTCTCTGTTTGTAGAAAGAGTCCGGAAAGTCGTTAGTCGTACAAGAGATGAAGCCACCGCATCCGGTGTGCAGTGGCCCGAGGTCGATCATGTGGACCTCGTAACCGAGCGCATTCACGTCACGAACGTACTTCACAGACATCCCCGGCGGCGCTATCACCTGGTAGCCGTTCATGACCCGGGTATTCATGGCGTAGCGCAGGGCATCTTCCTTGCTGGCTTGTACGAACGTCGATTTGTCATACCGGCAAGCGTCCCGGATTAGATCCCAGTCGTCCGGTCTCGCGAGGGATTCGCGACACCAAAAGACAGCGGGTTCTCGCCCGGATAGCGCCATACCCGCGACATCAGCGTGGAAGAAGAACTCGTGCACCAACTCCACAACAAGAACTTCTACTCCGAAGATGCGCCGGAGGTCATCTGCTGCCTTCGGCTCGGCTCGCGCGCCGGGGCAGTAGATAATTGCCGTCTCGTTGGGAAGCACATGGAAGCACGAGCGCCCTTCCATCACGTGGTTGAGATCGTCAACAACTTCCAGGCCAAGGGCCTGCAGATGTGCGCAGATGTAGAACGGGTCGCTTCGTCTGTAATCAGCCACCATCTTGGCTCTGTGAATCTTTCCGTCGGGACCGACGAAATATGTGTCCCGTGGAAAGACCGTATCGTAGAGCGGTGGAGGCGGTGCGGGGATAACCACCAGTTCGGCGTCGAATTCCCCCATCAGACGGCGCATAAACCGCGCCCAGCCGTGTGCTGTTTTCCGAGGGTTGATCCCCCCTCCCCTTTGGGCGCGTTTTGCAAGCATATTGCCGTGTTTGCCGCCGCCGGCCCGCATGTGAGGTGGCGGCTCGCACACAAGAAACCGCACCCGTTTTCTCCGTTGCCGCTCCTTCTCTTGGTGTCGTAAGATCATGATGCTTTCCTTCTTGTATGTCTGGTTGTTGGTGATACCCATCTGTTGACAACAGACGAGCTGGCCTCGAATCACAGCACCTTGCGTCCCGTATCCGACCATCGGGCTTCTCTTTTTTGTACTCAACGAACTCACGGTCCTCCTTGTTTGAGGCCGCTTTTGGAATGTTTGAGAAATTTACAAACGCTCTAAAGCAGTCTCAGTGGGAAGCTGCTCGTGGTCGCTTACGAGCAATTGGTTTTGCCATTTGATGTTCGAGCGCGATGAGTTGTTCGAGATTATTTCCACGCAATGTAATGCGGCTCGGAGAAACGGATGCTAGCTCTGGCATGGATTTTGGGGAAGTGTGCGGCGCTGCCATGTCTATCACTGCGTGCACCGCATCCACGTAGGGACTTTTCTTCGTGACGACGATTCCTTCAAGCATGAGCTTCAGCACATTGAATTCGGAAGCAATGATGCTCATACGAAGCGTCTCGACGACGCGAGCATTGCATTCCAAAACGTACGGCTCGCCTTTTTTGTCGATGACGATGTCGAGTCCAAGGAGAAATTCGTTGTTTATGCGCTGCGAAAGTTTAAGCGCCATGTCTTGAATGCGACGCTCGAGCGTGCCCTGCTGCGTGGGAGCTATTGCGTAGGTGCGCCCGCGTACCGACTGGCCTTTGAGCAAGTAATCGGTTGTCGGTTTGTAGACGACGGGAAACACGACCGGTGAGCCGAAATTGTAGTACACCAGCGTCGAGACTTCCGTGCCCTCGATGAATTTCTCGATGTAGCTCCGCTCGGCTGGGACTTCTTCGTAAAAGTACGTTTCAAGTGCTCCGTCGGAGTCGAGTACTCCCATGCGGCGGCCGTCAGAGAGGTTGGGTGCCTTACAAAGTACCGGATAGCCGAGTTCGTGCGCTGCTTGCAGCGCCGCAGTCTTGTTGGGGGCGGCGGAAAACGGCGGTGTCGGAATATCGTTGTGTGCAAAGAATTCTTTTTGCGCAAGCTTATCGCTGCCGAGAGAAGCTGCTTGCATGCTTTGCGCAACGACCAGTATGCCGTCTTTGCGCAACACTTCCGCCAAATGAGCATCATCGAGCAAACCAGATTGATTGCTGAGGAGAATGACGCGCGCGTAGCATTTGGAACGAACATATGCTGCGATCTCACCCAGAGTAGCATCGGGTGAAAATGTGTGGTGTTCACCTTTTTGGAGATCGTACGTCGCAACGTCGAAATCGACCGGCGCGTGTTTCAAAAACGGCAGCATCCACGCCAGAGCCGAAGGCTCACGAGCAATGACCAACGTGCCGCTTTTGCTTTTCATACTCAGCTCTTTTTCCCCTTTTTCTTATTCTTGCGTGCAATCTCGTTGGCGATTTTCATTTGCAAGGTATAGATTTCAATGAATCCGGCCGAAGAATTAGTGTTGTATTTGTAGCCTTCTTTCACGTTGAAGGATGCGTGCGCCATGATGTACGGCGATTTCATTGCCACCACGTTGCAGTTGCCCTTGAACAGTTCTACGGTGACTTCTCCATCCACGCGGCTGTTGACGTCGTCGTTCAGCGCATTAATTGCCTCCATCGCTGGGTCGTACCACTTGGCGCCGTAGCAGAGGTATGCCCATTTAATATCCATCTGTTCCTTTATTTCATTCAACTCGCGCGTGGAAACTGCACGCTCGATTGCGCGGTGCGCCTCGATAATGATGTGACCGCCCGGTTGCTCGTACACACCGCCGTCTTTGAGTCCGATGAGGCGGTCTTCAAACATATAGACGACGCCGACGCCGTGCGCGCCACCTATCACGTTGAGTTTCTGAATCATGTCGGCGAGCGGCATTTGCTTGCCATTGAGCGCGACCGGTATGCCGTTTTTGAATGTGAGTTTTACTTTTTCAGATTTTGACGGCGCATTCTCGGGGCGCGTGTAGGTCGTGAGGAATCTTTTGACCGGTGGGATGAGTTCCCTGTTTTCGATCTCGCCGCCTTCCCACGTCATGCCCCACATATTGTCGTCCACCGAATAGGGAAAATCTTTTTTGACTGGTACGGGGATGCCGTGTTTCTCCGCGTAGGCAATTTCTGCCTTGCGATCCATGTTCCATTCGCGCACCGGCGCGATGACTTTCATTTTGGGATCGAGCGTCGTGATGTAGCCATCGAAGCGTACTTGGTCGTTGCCCTTCCCGGTGCAGCCGTGCGCGATCGAGGGAATGCCCTTTTGATGCGCGACTTCAACGCCGCATTTGGCGGTAATGACGCGGCCCATGGGAGTGGAGAGGTGATATCCGCCTTGATACGAAGCATTAGCTTTGATGCCCTTTGAAATGATTTCGTCCGCGAATTCTTTTTTGGCATCTAAGACAATCGCTTCAACGGCGCCGAATTTGAGTGCCTTCTTGCGAATCGCTTCGAGATCGTCTTTCTGCTGACCGATGTCGAGCGTGAGCGTCGTCACTTTGGCGCCGTAGCTGTCCTGCAACCATTTGAGCATCACCGACGTATCGAGCCCGCCCGAGTAGAGCAAAAGTACGTGGTCAATCTCACCAGCCTTGGCCTCATATGAGGCAACTTTCTGATATGTTTGTTTTTTGTCCATGATTTTATTTTAAGTATCGGATAACTGTACACAAAAACTTGTTGGTGAGAAGGGGGCGGAACGCAGAACTAATTTCTCCGCTCCCCTCCTCGTTGATGTTTGACTCGGTCAGCACGTCTGATCCCAAGCTGGATCTTTCCTCCGGCCGGGATTTTGAATCGGCTCAGCAAGATCGAAATCGGAATCTGACAACGAGTCGACGAGCTTGTCGTCGAGTTTCGCGTTGCCGACCCCTCCCATCGTCCATGTCCGGAGGAAGGTGGGCCTGAGCTCGATCCGGCGCCTTCGATCGAGAAGCCACACCGCTCCCTGCAGAGCCGGAAGCAATGCCGCCTCGTCCTGAGTGTGGACCCGGCACACGACCGACCAAGCGGTCCCATCACGCAATAGGGCGTCGATGAGAACGGCGGTTTGCAACAGCTTGCTCGGCGTTCCGCTGAATGCGAGCAAATTCGGATTTATCTCGGGATCGAGTTCACTCGTCCACAGCTTGGCGAAAGCCGTCGCCATTCCCTGGTTCAGCAACGTAAAGGGAACTGCCGCCCTAGCAGTGTCCCAGCCGGGCTCCAGGGTCCCCGCTTGGCCCACAAACACTATCGTCGCCATTCGCATCTCCTCATTGCCGCATTGGCATCGTTAAGATTTCGGGTTCGACTCAGACTCGTTTATTTCGAGTTCTTATACGTAAAAGACCAACTGGCTCATTGAGGCCAGTTGTTAGTGTTCAAGGGAGATTTTAAGCACTAGCAAGCAGCCTCAAATTGAGGTTGCTCGTCGTCGAATTGTGACCGTGGCAGCGCTTATTTGCATGTCGGAATACTGTATCATGCTTTATTTTTTACGCAAGTGGATAAACAAAACGGGCCCCGAAGGGCCCGTAGGTTAGCGCGCGATGATCAGACGGACGTCATGAGGTTCAGGGAATGACAGTCTCCTCCGCGCCGGCAACGATGCTGCGAGCACCGATCCGGTAGAGCTTGTCCTCAAGATCATTGAACTCGCCGGTTTGGACGAGATAGGTGACGGAGACCCATGTTGGATCGGCGAGTTGTTGAATGTCGGGACTCTGCCCTTCCCGTTTTGGCAGTGCGGCGAGAACGGCCTTCAGTCGATCCTTCGGGACATTCATTTCCAGCATCAAGCTGTCGCGGGCACTGACCGTGCCCTTGAGAAGCCTAGTGAGATGAGCAATCTGAGGACCTTTTCGAGAATCCCTGAAAGCTTTCTGATTCGCGATCAGGAAGGTTCCGGACCTAACCATCCGTTCGACGACTTTGAGGTCGTTGTCGTCCAACGTCCCGCCTTTTTCCCGAAGCGACACGCCGAACCCCCCTTTGCGCGCGATGAGTGATTCTGTCGATCCGCGCGATGGAATCACGACCACTCGTCGGCCCCGCTCTTTGAAAAACCTTCGGGTCAGATTCGGAAACTCGGAGCAAACGATGGAGCCATGTGGGACTTGTTCGGCGCCTTTGAGTTTACGACCGCGTCGGCAGTAGAGGACGACTTCAGTGGGTCGTCCCGTGGTGGCGCGATTGAACTGCAAGTCGGCGCACATGACTACCCGTGCCTGTGCCTCCAGAATGAGGTCGAGCGTCGCAATCCCGACGTCGAACTCACCGCTTGCGACATCGCGGGGAATGTCGACAGATTTCTCGATCCAGCCCCTGTCGAGGATTGAGATCCCCGAAAACCGGACATCGAACTGTCGGGGTAGTTTCCGAGTGACACCTATCCTAGTCTTCTGAAACAGGTCGAGTGTCGGGCTCAGCATTTCGCCGCTTGGCAGTGCGATCTTCAGCATCTTGCATCCTCCGGTTAGAACTTCATTGCTTAATTCTTCATTACTGCGTCAGGCAGTAACGATAAGCAAAACGGGCCTCGCAGGCCCGTTTTTGACATCCGTTTTTTTGAAAATTTAGGAATGGCAAACACCGACCTTCGAGATAAGGTCGTCATGATGCAAAGAAATGATATTTGCTGGCTTCAATTTCATGCTCGGCACAATATCAACATATTCGGAAAGATGCAAGCCTGTCATTGAGAGCTTTATTATTGATCCTCCTCAATGCGCGCGCGGATTTTTTCGATATCAGTGCGCTTTTCCATGTTTTCAAGTTCCGGATCAATAGCGAGCGGCACTTTGAGCTGGTGAGCGATTTGCTCGACCATGACGAGAAGTTTCGTCGTTTCTTCTTCATCGCGCACATTGATTTCAAAATCAATTCGCTCACGCACGTCGGCGATATGCCCCTGGCGGTTCTGACTGATTAGCACAATGATCGAAAGAAAGATTGCTTCGAGCGACACCACCATAGTAAGAAAATTGAATGGATATTGATCAAACGGCGCGACTCCTGGCATGAGTCCGGAATTGATCGTGATCCAGAGAACAAACAGAGCGCCGTTGAGCGTGAAAAACCAAACGGTGCCAAACTGGACAGTGAGGAAATCGGCGACGGAATCTACCCATGAATGCTGCACATTGAGATGCGATTTAATTTCTTCGCGGAGCTTTTCGTGCCGTCTGCGAATCTCCGTATGTCGCTGATGCAACGTCTTATCATCCATACCATCAGTATACCGCTGGCATTAGAGATTTTCCGAGGCTTTCAAGAGTTGTCTGTGCAAAATCGAGTTTGCCGCTACGATGCCCTGGGCGCCGAATTTCCAGGGCTCTCCCGTGATATCTGTCGCTGCGCAGCCCGCTTCTTTGAGGATGAGGTAGGTCGGCGCGAAATCGTGCAGAGCTCCGTGCGGTGCCATGAGCCAATCTCGTCGACCACACGCGACGTAACACGCGTTGACCGATATTGCTCCGAATGAATTAAACACCACATGCTCCTTCCCGATTGCGCTGAAGAGGCTCTTGATGAACGGCGCAGTGCGCATGCGAATGCTTGAAAAACCGCAACCGAGACTGTTCTTGAACTCGCGGCGGCGGGAACAGTGTATCCGTTTGCCGTTGAGATACGCGCCGCCCCCAGCTTTCGCGAAGAAAAGCTCATTCATAACCGGCATGTAGATCGCGGAGAGAACGACTTTCCGTCTGTGTACCAAAGCCACCATCGTGCTAAAGAGCGGTACGCCGGTGGCAAAGTTGAGCGTGCCGTCTATCGGATCGATGATCCACACATACTCCGCCTCCGGATTGTACGAGCCCGATTCTTCGGCGATGATGCCGTGGGCAGGATAGTGCTTCTTAATCTCCGCGATGATCATCCGCTCCGCAGCGAGATCCGCTTTTGTCACGCCGTCCCAGGGACTGTCTGTCTTCACGTGGATATGAAAATCTTTGCCGAAGCGTTTTAGCACCGCATCCCCAGCCTTCCTCACAAGGGTTTGTATGAATTTCTCTGCTGCGCGCATGATGCGCCTATCCTACTCGCTTTAGACAGAATTGGAAATCTGGGGACTTTTTGCGCGCATGTGATCGAACGTGTATATATCGGAACCATACAAAGCGACGGCTACTGTGGCGATGGCGAGGCAGAAATCGCGAACGCCGATGTCATTGTACCCAATTTCGTACGCGATCAAGAAAAGATGCAAGGCGAGTAATAGCGCGACCCACCGAGTGAAAAATCCTACCCCCAAAAGAATCCCGAATACCGTCTCGAATCCACCATTGAGAAGAACGATCATTTGCGGAGCAAGCGGGAGCGTGCTCGTCCATTGTGGCAACCAGGAAGTCCATCCAACGGGATTGGTGACTTGCGAGAGACCGAACCAGAGAAAAAGTGCGGTCATGCCGAAGCGAAGTACAACTGGCGCGAGCGCTGTAGCTTTCCCTCCCATATCTGCTTATTGTATCAGAGTCCCAATTTTAAACGTAGCAAGAACATCTTCTTGTTCCTGCGCATGATCGTGTTGGGCATGAAATGCGTTTGACCCATCGATGCCGCAGATGCTGAGGATCGCTTCGGGACCACCGGGATGCAGCGAGACCCATTGCGTGAGGTCGTAGACGCTTCCGTCGATTACCGTCCAGCAACTGGATTGATTATTGTGCGTCGCCACTTGAGTCATGGTGTACTGACCAGTCCCGTTTGGAGTGGAAGACGCAGTGGGAGCAGGTATCGTAGCAGCGGGCTGTTGAGCGGATCGATATGCGATCAATCCACCGATCGCGACGACAATCACAGCCGTGATTGCGATGGGTAAAAATTTCTTGTTCATGTGATGGGTGGCGTAGTGGGAATACTGGTTCTACAGAATGAAGTGAATGTATCTTTCACTTCTTAGAAACGCGGTGCCCACCGAATTGCCCACGCAGCGCTGAGAGTAATTTTCCTGTAAAACTTGGCTTCTTCTGAGACTGCACGCGAAATTTAAACGAGCCTTCGATAATGGGCGCGGGAACCTTCATTTCATGGGCTGTTTTTGCGGTCCACTCACCTTCTCCGGTATGCCCGACCGATCCGGAAATGGCATCGAGATTCTCACCGTATTGTTTGAATGCGTCTTGCAGCCAACCGACGAGACGCGATTCGATGACACTGCCATGATTGTAGATATCGGTGACGCGCCTCAGGTCGAGTTTGAATTTTGATTTCTTCAGGATTGCGAATCCTTCCGCGAGCGACTGCATCATGCCGTATTCGATGCCGTTGTGAATCATCTTCAC
>Ga0210408_10001040_pt1 | contig 30566 bp, 28 predicted proteins | sample IncBWH4MmetaG_FD_155471 | JGI IMG/M metagenome (GOLD analysis project Ga0210408, IMG submission 155471) | Forest soil microbial communities from Barre Woods Harvard Forest LTER site, Petersham, Massachusetts, United States - Inc-BW-H-4-M | ecosystem: Environmental > Terrestrial > Soil >... | reverse complement strand
GACCGACTGGCCGTTCTCGTCCTGGGCCAGGTAGACGATCGAGAAGCCGCCGCTCGATATCTTCTTTACAATTCGGTAATTGCCGAGCTGCATGCTCTCCGGCAATGAGGCGTTGGTCTGCGCCGCCATGTCGATGCGTGTCCGCCGATACGAGAGAGATAGACCTCAGGAAGCGCGCCGATTCTATCTAAATCAGCCCAATTGGAACGACCGGTGCGTGCAGCGTAATCGGCCGAAATGGCGTGGCATTCGATGAAAGACGGCACGATCCGAGCGTGTTTTTTCGTTCAATACCCCCCATGGCCGCGATCGCCAGTATGACGGGCTTCGCGGCCGCCAGCGCTGCGACGCCCCGGGGCACACTGAGCGTGGAGCTCAAATCGGTGAACGCGCGCTTCCTGGAGCTGGGCATGCGGCTGCCCGAGGAGCTGCGCGCGCTGGAGGCGAGTGCGCGCGAACAGCTCGGCGCCCGACTGACCCGTGGCAAGGTCGAGCTGCGGGTTACGGTAACGCGGGAGTCTGCCGCGCCCGAGGCCCGGCTGAGCCGGCCGGCGCTGGCCCGTCTGGCAGCGATCGCCGACGAGGCGGGGTCGGCCATCCCCGGCGCCGCAGCGCTGGGGCTGGCCGACATTCTGCGCTGGCCCGGCGTGATCGAATCGGCTGAGGACGAGCCCGAGCAGCTGCGCGAGCCCTTCACGCAGGCGCTCGACCAGGCGGTGCAGCTGCTGGGCCAGGCGCGGCTGCGGGAGGGGGCCGCGCTGGTGGCCGCGTTGCTCGAGCGCTGCGACGGCATCGACCGGATACTGGCGGATCTGCGCACCCAGGTCCCGGCGATACTGGCCATGCTCACGCGCAAGCTGCAGGAACGCCTGACCCAGGCGCTGGTGCCGGCCCTGTCGGGCTCCAACCACCTGTCGCGTGAGGAGCTGAACGACCGGATCCGCCAGGAGGTGACGCTGTACGGGATGCGCGCCGATGTGGACGAGGAGTTGCAGCGCCTCGCGACCCACGTGGCCGAGGTGCGCCGCGTGCTCGGCGCCGGCGGGGCGGTCGGGAGGCGCCTGGATTTCCTGATGCAGGAGCTCAACCGCGAGGCCAACACGCTCGGGTCGAAGGCTTCCGCGATCGAAATGACCAATGCCGCCGTCGAGCTGAAGCTGCTGATCGAGCAGATGCGCGAGCAGATCCAGAACCTGGAATGAGCCGACCGACTGCCGGTGCGACCCGATCCGGTGAACCAGCGCCGGTCAGCGCGGGTTCGGGTCAGGTATTCCTGGTGGCCGCGCCATCCGGGGCCGGCAAGTCGAGCCTGGTCAACGCCCTGCTGCAGCAGGACGGGTCGATCCGCCTGTCGGTGTCTTTCACCACGCGGGCGCCGCGGCCCGGCGAGGAAAACGGGCGCGAGTACCACTTCATCACGCAGGAAGAGTTCGCGCACCGCCGCGCGCGCGGCGAGTTCCTGGAAACGGCCGAGGTGCACGGCAACTGGTACGGCACCTCGCGCCGCTGGATCGAGCACGAGCTCAGCCAGGGGGCCGACCTGCTGCTGGAGATCGACTGGCAGGGCGCCCGCCAGGTCAAGCTGCTGTTCCCGCAGGCCGTGGGCGTGTTCATCCTGCCGCCGTCACTGGAGGCGCTGCGGACACGGCTCATTCAGCGGCGCCAGGATCCGCCGCTGGTGATCGAGCGGCGGCTGGCGGCCGCGCGCAGCGAAATGCAGCACGCGCACGAATTCGACTTCGTGATCGTCAATGAGCATTTCGACCAGGCGCTGGCCGAGCTGGCAGCGGTCGTCACGGCCGCCCGGCTGCGCTACGCCTCGCAGGCAGCCCGCGTCCCGGATGTTTTCGAACGGCTCGGCATTGCAGGCCCACACTCGGGGTCGGCGCCCGGCACTCCGGTAAACTAGGGCCCGACACACATTTCGGATGAGATCGCCTCATGGCACGAATCACCGTCGAAGATTGCCTCCGACACATCCCCAACCGCTTCCAGCTGGTGCTGGCGGCGGCCTATCGCGCGCGTCAGCTCACTCAGGGACACGCGCCCAAGGTGGACACCAAGGACAAGCCGGCGGTGGCCGCGCTGCGCGAGATCGCCGCACAGAAGGTCGGTATTGAAATGCTGCGCAAGGTACCGACCTAGGGACGGTGAGCCGAGTTTTTCCCCCAACCGGGCGGGCAGAAAACTGCCCACCTCGGGTCAAAGTCGGCCAGCCGGCGTAATGTCTAGCCTATGGCCGCTTCCGAACCTGCATCGAGCGAACTGTCACCGGGCCGCGCCCAGGCGCCGTCCGGTTTTGCCCGACGGGCCGCCGAAGCGCTGCGCAAGGCGGGTCAGGTCGTATGGCGCTCGGAACCGGAAAAGCCCGCTGCGCCGAAACCCGCATCGACCTTCACCGAGCTTACCGATCGGCTGAAGACGTACCTTCCGTCCGGCGAGATACAGCGGATCCGGGACGCCTTCAAGTTCTCCGACGAAGCGCACCTGGGCCAGTTCCGCAAAAGCGGAGAGCCTTACATCACGCACCCGATCGCGGTGGCCGGAACGCTGGCGGAGTGGCACCTGGACTCGGCCGCGATCCAGGCGGCCCTGCTGCACGACGTGATGGAGGATTCGGGCATCGGCAAGCAGCAGCTTGCCCAGCGCTTCGGCCCGATCGTGGCCGAGCTGGTCGACGGTGTGTCCAAGCTGGACCGGCTCAGCTTCGACTCCGGCATCCAGGCCCAGGCCGAGAGCTTCCGCAAGATGCTGCTGGCGATGGCGCGCGACGTGCGCGTGATCCTGATCAAGCTGGCCGACCGCCTGCACAACGTGCGCACGCTGGCGGCGGTCGATGCGGAGCGCCAGCGGCGCATCGCGCGCGAGACGATGGAGATCTACGCGCCGATCGCGCACCGCCTCGGACTGAACGAGGTCTACCGCGAGCTGCAGGATCAGAGCCTGTCGTACCTGTATCCGATGCGCTATCGGGTGCTGAAGAAGGCGGTCAGCACGGCTCGCGGCAGCCGGCGCGAGCTGCTGGGGCGGATCCATGACACCGTTCACAAGCAGCTCGCCACCTCGCGCGTGAAGGCCGAGATCGTCGGCCGCGAAAAGACGATGTACGGGATCTACCGCAAGATGGTCGAGAAGCATCTGTCGTTTTCGGAGGTGCTGGACATCTACGGGTTCCGCGTGATCGTCAATTCGGTCCAGGACTGCTACCTGGCGCTGGGCTCGCTGCACGCTCTTTACAAGCCGGTGCCGGGCAAGTTCAAGGACTACATCGCGATTCCGAAGGTCAACGGCTACCAGTCGCTGCACACCACGCTGATCGGACCGTATGGAACGCCGGTCGAATTCCAGATCCGCACGCTCGAGATGAACCGCGTGGCCGATTCGGGCGTGGCCGCGCACTGGCTGTACAAGGAGGCTGGCGCCAGCCTGTCGGAGCTGCAGTCGCGCACCCACCAGTGGCTGCAGTCGCTGATCGAGATCCAGAAGCAGACCGGCGACTCGACCGAGTTTCTCGAGAACATCAAGGTGGACCTGTTCCCCGAGAAGGTCTACGTGTTCACGCCGAAGGGCAAGATCGTCTCGCTGCCGCGCCGCGCCACCCCGGTGGATTTCGCTTACGCGATTCATACCGACATCGGCAACAAGTGCGTGGCGGCCCGCGTCAACGGCGAAATCCAGCCGTTGCGCACCGAACTGCGCAACGGCGACGTGGTGGAGATCGTCACGGGTCCGGTGGCGCGCCCGAACCCGGTCTGGGTCGGCTTCGTGCGCACCGGCAAGGCGCGCGCCGAGGTGCGGCACTTCCTGCGCACCACCAAGCGGCAGGAATCGGTCGAGCTGGGAGCGCGCCTGTTCGCGCAGGCGGCCACCCAGCTGGTGCTGTCGCCGCAGGACGTGACGGCCGAGCGGTGGGATGCGCTGGCGCGTGAAGCACACGCCAAGGATCGCGACGAGCTGCTGGCCGACATCGGCCTGGGGCGCCGCCTGGCGGCCGTGGTGGCCCGGCAGATGGCGCTGCTGGCGGCGCGCGACGCTCCGACCGTCGAAGGCGAGGCGCCGCGGCCGGCCACCATCACCTCGAACACTCCGGTCGTGGTGCGCGGTACCGAGGGCATGGCGTTGCAGATCGCCAACTGCTGCAATCCGATCCCGGGCGACGCCATCGTCGGCCACATGCGGCGCGACCTGGGACTGCTGGTGCACCAGCTCGAATGCCGCCACGCGCAGCGCGCGCGCCGTGCCGACCCGGAACGCTGGATCGACTTGCAGTGGGCCGAAGACCTGTCCGGCATGTACGACGTCAACCTGGACGTGCGGGTCCTGAACGAACGGGGCGTCCTGGGCCGTACGGCGGCGGCGATCTCCGAGGCCGAATCGAACATCCTGAACGTGCACATCGAGGACGAGGGCGCCAACGCCACCGCCATTCACTTCAAGATCCAGGTGCAGGACCGCCGCCATCTGGCGCGCGTGGTGCGCTCGATCCGGCGCATCAAGCAGGTGGTGCGGGTGACGCGGGTGAAGTCAGGGCGCAGTCAGGCGGCCGAGGAGTCGTAGTTCAGGCAGTTCGGCCCAGGGCGCGCGCCTTGTTGCGCCGCTCGCTCAGGGCCACGACCGTGGCGGTCAGCTGCAGTTGAAAGCGGCGCATGATCAGATCCGCCTCGAAGAACAAGCCCTCCTGCAGGAAATCGCCAAACCGCGCCGCCTTCCGACCCCAAGGGGAAAGAGCCTCAGCGGAAGGCCGCTCCGCCGCCTGCGTCGTATTCGACCGCGCCTCTGGAGCAAAGCTGGCGGTGAGGCTGTTGGCGACGAGCGCAACCAGGCCGGTCGGCCGCTCCGGCACCGGCGTGCTGATCATCCGACCGAAGGAACGGTGGTAGCCCGTGGTCAGGAAGGTCCGATCATCAGCGTGCATCACGGTGGCGTGATGCAGGCATTCGACCAGGGCGAAGCTGCCCGGCGACCGTGGATCGGGCTGAAAGACGAATTCCGCATGCGGCAGATCGAATTCGACCTGGGTCGTAACCGGTGCGCTGCGCCGGAACGAATACCGGATCCTTGAGCTGCGTGGCGCAAGCGGCAGGAACTGCCCGAGCCAGTCGGCCGGCTGCTGCACGGCCTGCGCAAGCGCCTCCGAGCGCTCCGAGACGACGAAGTGCTGCAACACGGTCAGTTCCGAGAGGTCGAGCTTGATCACGTCCAGCACCTCGATGCCCTGCGAGGCCACGAATTGCCGGAAGCTGAGCGCGTGATCCTGCTCGTCCGTCGTGAGCGCGACCGGCCGGGGCATGCTCCGGCTGCGATCGGGCAGAGCCTCGACGCGCGCACGGTGGGCCTGCCATAGACGCTGTGCCTCGGCTTCGCTCAGCGGCGGATCGAAAGCGCACTCATTGCGCAGAAAGTGGACGCCCGCGTTGCGCGTCATCCATCCCAACAGCACGCGGCCCTTCAGGGTTTCGATGATTTGCTCCGTGGACAGACTGCCACGGGCAATAATTTCACGCCCATCCGCGCCGTCTATCGGCGAGTAAGGCAGGACTCCGGAGGCAATTCACGCGAACGCGGACGCGGGTACCCGCTCAAGACACCCCGGTTTCTTCCCTGTTGCAAGCGCTGTCGACGCTGCAATCTAATGGTGTCGGCAAAAGCCTAAGGATGTCGCGATGCTCGCCCCGTGTTTGGCGCATCGGCCTAGTCCTGCAGCGCGAGAAGCACCGCACCCTCGTCGGTCAGCGCCTCGCCCTCCTTCATCAGGCGGGAAAGTTCGTCGGGCGGCAGAGCGCCGCGCACGCTGCGCTCCAACTGCTCGCGCAGCTGTTTTTCCACGAGATCCCGACGCGTGTTCGCCTCCGCGAAAGTTGCATCGGCGCGCCCCAGCATGCGAGCGGCATCGTGAATTCGCCCGCGCTTGAAGGCGAGAAGCGCGCATTGCTCCAGCAAGTCGATCACGCGACCCACCCTTTCGACCACAGGGTAGGCGGCGCGTGCTGCCTCCAACGCCTCGTCGATTCTGCCCGCCAGCGTCAGCGCCATGGACAGATTGGACAGCACGATATTCTCGATCCCGCCGGCGATAAACCGGTCCTCCCGCACGAGTCTGATCAGTTCGCGTCCGCGCGCCACGGACTCTTCCAGACGGCCGAGGGCGGCTGCGTGCTGCTCCATGCAGACCATCGCCCCCAACACCATTCTCTTGTCGCCCAGGGCGATCGCCAGCTGCACACTTTCCTCGCAGACTGCCAGGCTGTCTTCGAAGCGCGTTTGTGCATCGCGCAAGCATATGCGCGCGCCCAGCAAGGGGTCGCGCAGCGCCGGCGGCCAATTCCGGTCGAACAACTGTTCCGCCTCGCACAAGGTTCGTTCAGCTTTCTCGAGGTCCTGGCAATAGACTTCGACTACGACGTGCTGGCACAGGGCGGCAAACAGCGCCGATCGGTTGCCGAGGGACCGGAAGAGTGCGACTGCGCGCGAATTTGCAGCGAGCTCCTGGCTGCCGACATTGGGGTGGGCCAGGCGGAACCAGGACCCCAGCAGCCGGGCCTCCAGGTGAGGGGCTGTTGCGGGTTCGATCTTGTCCATCGCCAACCGGGTTCTGCGCAACCCTTCAGGCCGCAGGCGGGCGCCAACCCAGAGCCAGGCAATGGCTCCCGCCAGGGCGACGTTCAACTGCGGGTCCCCCTTCGCGGTGGCCGACCAGTCCAGCGCCGCACGCGCGTTATCGAGGTCCGGCAGGTACTGTTTCAATCGCGCCTGCATGGACAGGACGTATTCATTCATGCGCGAGCCTTCGAAAACCGCCAGCACCGCTTCGGCATGGCTGCGCATGGCGGACTCGCTCTCGCCCGCTTCGTGCAGCTTCTCCATGGCAAAGGCGCGACTGGTCTCCAGCAGGCGATAGCGCGGTTCTTCGCCTGTCTCGGCTGCGACGAGCGATTTGTCGACCAGCGCGCTCAGCTGATCGAGTACTGCCCATGGATCGATGCGCTCGTCGGCCGCCACGCGCTGCGCGCTTGCCAGGCCGAAGCCTCCGACGAACACGCCGAGGCGCCGGAACACGGTCTGCTCGTCTGGCGTCAGCAGGCCATGGCTCCAGTCCAGCGCCGCGCGCAGCGTCTGGTGGCGCCGCAGCGCCAGGCGCGCGCCGCCCGTCAAGACCTGAAAACGTTCGCCCAGTCGCGCGCGCAGCCCCTCGACGCCGAGCAGAGGCACGCGCGCGGCGGCCAGCTCGATCGCCAGCGCGATTCCATCCAGGCAACGGCAGATGTCCACGACCGCTGCGACGTTGTGCTCCGCAAGCGCGAAGTTCGGGTCGGCCGCTTGCACACGCGCCTCGAACAGAGCGGTCGCGCCTGCCCGTCGGGCGCTTTCAATGCCGGCATTGGCGGGCAGGGCCAGCGCGCCCAGACGATAGAGGTGTTCCTGCGCGACCTTCAGCGGCTCCTGGCTGGTGACGAGCAGCCGCACGTTCGGGGCGGCGCGAAGCAACTCTGCGGCCAGTTCGGCCACGCCGTCCAACAGGTGCTCGCAGTTGTCGAGCACGATCAGCATCCGCTTCGCGCCCAGCGCCCGGGCCAGCGTTCCGATCTGCGCATCGGCGCCCAGCACGATTTGCAATATGCCAGCCACGGCGGTTGCGACCAGCGACGTATCGGTCACCGGCGCGAGTTCGACCAGCCATACCCCGTCCTCGAAGGACCCCCACAACCGGCGGGCGAGCGCCTGCGCCAACGCGGTCTTGCCGATACCACCGGCACCGACGACGGTGACCAGTTTGTGCGACTCGACCAGCGAGCGCAACGCCGGCAGATCCTCGTCGCGACCGTACAGCGGCGGCAGCTCCGCCGGCAGGTTGCTGAGGAGCGTCGCGGTCGCATCGGACGACCCTGGCATCGAAGCAGTGCCTGGCAGAGCAGAGTTTGCCGCGCCGACGGCTGCGCCATCGAGCGGGGCGGTGAAACGATAGCCGCGCCCCGGAATTGTGGCGATCGCCTGCGGCCCCAGCAGCTTGCGCAATGCCCAAACCTGCACTTGCAGGTTGTTCTCTTCGACGACGAGTCCGGGCCAGACCAGATCGAGCAACTCGTTCTTCGTCACCACGCGATCGCGGCGTTCGATCAATGCCGTCAGCACGTCGAAAGCGCGCGAACCGAGGCATGCTGGATGGCCGCTGATCAGCAATTGGCGCGCGGCGGACTTGACCTCGATGTGGCCGAAGCGGTAAGCATCTGACATCGATTTATCTCGATGGGACAGGCAACGTCACTACATCTTGATCGTCTGCCAGCGCCAACGTCCGCTCTGGCGCCGGCCTGAATCCACTAATAGTAGTCTTGTGGCCGAACCACCCGCGATCCTTGCAGGCTCCGACGTCACACAGAGCGTCGGAGCCTGTGGAACTTAATCAGCGTCGCCTTCCCTTCCAACATCTCGCCGAACGGCCACTTCGGACCGGACGCCGTCGCCCCGACGTGCCGCGTGCCAGCGTTCCGAGTCCGTCTGCGTGACGTAGTCGTAGAAGTACAGCCCGTAAATGCCTCGGGTGGCATTGATGAATATGCGCAGCGCGTCCGGCCCTTGCTTGACCAGTTCGCAGGCCCGTTTTTCCTCGGGCAGCGCTTGAGCGGTGCAACGATATTCGGCCTGAGCTGTCGCGGAAATGGTCGCCGCCAGCGCAGCGATCGCGAACAGGATCGGGCTCGACTGTTTCGACGTACTCATGTTGACCTCCAACGGATGGGCAGTGGGACTGATCTTCCCAGCGAACCCTGCCGTGACAGGGCTCGGCGCTCACTGCAATCGCCGATGCGTTGCAGTGTGTTCGCGCAGGTGGGCAGCCGTACTTGAGCCGTCCTTAAAGCTGTCTTAAATCTTCTGAGGGCATCGGCGCCGGAGCCATGCCGCAGAGTCGCGCTAACTCGCTGATTCGTAACGAAGGGGCGCGGGAGCATGGCGTCCGCCGTGCACGACGCTTGCCCCGGCACTTGGTACTCTGGTACATTGGTACCATCCGTCAAGAACGCTCCGATGCCCGTTTCACCCCGCCACCTCGAAGTCGAGCGCGTCCAGACCGGCGTGCGCATGGAGCGCCGCATTCTGAAGGTGCTCAAGGCGCTGGCCGAGTACAAGAACATGACGCTGGGCGACCTGCTGGAGGGCATCGTCCTGCACGCCTTCGAAGGCAAGGGGCCGTTCACCGCCGAGACGCTCCGGAAGATTGCCGAGCTCAAGGGCATTTACGACCTGGACCTCGACGCGCGCGCCAGTCACCGCCTGAAGGAGAAGCCTTGACCGACCAGGAATTTCTTCGCGCGCTGGAGGCGTGCGAGCTGCCTGAACGCGATTTCGGGCATGCAAGTCACGTACGGGCGGCGTACCTGTACCTGCAGTCGGGGGACTTTGCCGCCAGCTTGGAGCGGATGCGGCGCACCATCCGCACCTACGCCGCTTCGCTGGGCAAGGCCGACAAATACCACGAAACGATCACCGTGGCCTATCTCGCGCTGATCCAGCAACACATCTGTGAGCGAGGCGACAGCGGCGGCTGGCCGGCGTTCGCGCAGGACAACCCGGAGCTTTTCGAGCCCGGCCTGCTGCTGCGCTTCTATCCGAAGGCGCAGCTCCAGTCCGAGCTGGCCCGCAGGGTATTCCTGCTGCCTCGCGCGCGGCCGGATCGGAACGACGCATGCGCCTCATCCTAGGCAACTGCCGGGGGATCCTGAGCGGCTGGTTGATCGCGGTCACGACTCCGCTGCTGGCGGACCCCCGATCGATCGCGGCTTGGAGCGCCACCGGTCTTGGCGATCCATCCCGGATCGGTCTTGCGACCATGGAACTGCTGGGCGCGGCACTGTTCGCCTTCGAACGGACCGTCGCAGCGGGGTTTGCGCTGCTGCTCGCATCGTTCACCGTCGCCGCGGTCCTGCACCTTCACCACCGCGAGCTGCCGTGGTGGCTGGCCGCTTACACGCTCGCTGGAACGCTGCTGCTGTATTTTTCCCGCCGGGAACGCAACCGACCGCAGCGATGACGCCCAGACCCGTCACCAATAGTGAACCGCCATCCGCGTGGCCAGCACGTACAGCAGAACCGCGAAGATGCGTTTGAGCACCTGGACCGGTAATCGGTGCGCCAGGCGCGCACCCACCGCGGCCATCGGGGTGCTGGCCACCACCAGCACGACCAGCGCCGGCAGATAGACGAAGCCGACCGCCCAGGGCGGCAGACCCTGGGCGTGCCACCCGGTCGCCACGTAGCCGATGGTGCCGACGAATACGACGGGAACGGCGATCGCCGCGCCGGTGCCGATCGCAGTGAGCATCGGCACGCCGCAATACGTCATCCACGGAACCGTCAGGAAGGCGCCTCCGGCGGAAACCAGCCCGCAAATGATGCCGATTGCCAGACCGACCAGCAACGTGACGGCGCGGCCCGGCAGCGCGACAGCAGCGCTGGTGCGCCGACCCAGCAGAAGCTGCGTTGCACCCGCGTACACGATCAAAGCGAAGGCCAGCGCGAGATGGCGCTGCGGGATCCAGCCGCTGGCCGCCGAAGACAGCATCGACCCCAGCACCATGCCCGGGGCCAGCTGCATCGCGATGCGCCAGTCCACGGCCCCGCGCACGTGATGCGCGCGCACGCTAGCGGCGGCCGTCACCACCGCCGATGCCATGGCGGTGCCGAGCGCCAGGTGGACGCCGTAGCTCGGTGCCAGGGACTGGGCCTCGAACAGGGCCGCCAGGATCGGCACCAGCGTCATGCCGCCGCCGATGCCCAGCAGGCCGGCCAGCACGCCGACGAAAGCGCCCGCGGCCGCGTAGGCGAGGAACCAGATCACGGGCCGGAATCAGCCGGCCGAGGCGTCGTAGTGCACTTCGAGCACCTCGATCGTCTCGGGGCCGCTCGGAGTCATGAACTGCACCGAATCGCCTTCGCGCGTCTTCAGCAACGCACGCGCGATCGGCGAGATCCAGCTCACGTGCCGGTGCGCCGGGTCGACCTCGTCGACTCCGACGATCGTGATCTGCTGCCGCTCGCCGCGGCTCGTCTGGTAGGCCACCGTCGCACCGAAGAACACCTGATCGGTCGGCTCGCGCGCCGCAACGTCGACCACCTCGGCCACGTCCAGCCGGCGCGTGAGGAAGCGGATGCGGCGATCGATCTCGCGCAGGCGCTTTTTGCCGTAGATGTAGTCGCCGTTTTCCGAGCGGTCGCCGTTGGAGGCGGCCCACGACACGGTCCGCACCACCTCGGGCCGCTCCACGTCGAGCAGGTGCATCAGCTCGGCCTTCATCCGGCGATAGCCGCCCGCGGTCATGTAGTTCTTGGTGCCCGGCGGCAGCGTCGGGGCCTCGAAGTCTTCCTCCTCGTCGGCCTCGGCGTCTTCCCTGACAAATGCCTTGCTCATTGCGACCGGTCCCAGCGAACGCGGCCTTCACTATACCGCCGCCCGGCGCCGCGCCGCCGCTCGGCGGACGGTTCACGCCACGCCGGTCCGAACCATCACCATCTCGCGTAACGCGTAGCTGGCTCCCAGCAGCCTGTCGGAGGCGAGCTCCAGGCTGCTCGCCAGATCGTTGGCGAGCATCATTTCCGCGGCCGGCAGCGGTCGGCGCAAGACGGTGCGCCGCGCCACACGCAGCTGCTCGTCGGCGCGCCGTTCGGCCAGCTGCACGCGCTTGGACGTGTCCAGGAATTCGTGCAGCCGCTGCGAATCCGGTTCGGCCCACAGCGAGCGCGCGACCGCCAGCGCTTGCGCCTGGTCGCGCGCCGCCGCGAGCACCGTCTGCGCAATGGCGCCCACCGCGCCGCGCACCTCGCCGTCGAGCGCGCTGGCGTGCTCCTCGACGATCAGCCCGTACAGAAAGGCAGCCTCCTCGAGCGCGTCGACCGCGTGATCGGTGATCGCGGCCAGTGATGCGAAAGTGCGCCAGCGTGTGTGGCTTTCGTCCGAACCGCGCGCCGGTTCGACCGGCTCGTCCGTCCTGCGCTCCCAGCGCCTGGCGGGCAGCAGTGGCAGCGGGCCGGTGCCGGCCAGCGCATCGGACAGCGCCTGCGCCACCGCCTGGCAGTCGGCCGCGTGCTCCGACAGCAGATCGAACTGCGCGTTGCGCCCGTGTACGTGGCGCGTCAGCAGCGCGCGCACCTCATCCTGGATCATGGACACGGGCCGGTGCGCCTGCAGCGCGCGCGCCGACAGCGCCAGCACCTCGGCCAGCAATTCGCGAGCCGCCGCGGCGCCCAGTACTTCCTGCAAACGCTCGCCCACCAGGAACAGCTCGCTTCCGGCCTCCTGCATGGCGCCGTACAGCAGCCGCTCGCCGCCTGCCTTCAGCCAGCCCATGTGGCCGACCTCGCGACGGGCCGCGTCCCGCAACACCGCGGCGGCCTCGCGTCGACCGACGAATTCCTGCAGACCCTCGCGCGCCCGGTTCCAGCCGATCAGGAACACCAGGCTCGCGCCGATACCTTCCAGCGCCTGCAGCAAGGCCTGCTCGCTGTCGGGCGCGAACATCGCCGTGGCGGTGTGATAGGTCTCGCCCCCATTCAAGGCCGCCCCCGCGCGCGGCTCCAGCGTCGACCAGGCGCCGCCCAGGTCGAACAGCAGCTCCTGGAAGAATTCGAAGCGCTGCCCGTGCAGATCCGAGTGCGCCAGGACAATGCGATTCTCGTCGACCCGGATCGCGATCACATCGATATCGCTTTCCCCGATGTCGCTCTGGATCAGCAACCGGCCCCTGCCGTCATCGGCGCTGCGTCCGGTCGCAGTCGTCTGAAGCCCGGGATGATCGAACTTCAGGTGGCGGGTGCGGTTCACGCCGCCTGCGAGCGCCAGCACGCGGGGACGGTCGACTTCCTGCAGGCCGAATGCTGGCACGCCGTCCAGCGTCTCCTCGGCCAGCTGGCCTGCCAGCCGGTTCAGGGCCCGGTGCAGATCCGCGACCAGCAGGTGAACGCTGTCGCCCTCGGAGCGGTCCCCGTGCACGATCCGATGCACCGCCTGCGGCTCGAGCGCCTCGCCCCCCAGCGATCTGAGCCACGCCGTGCACTGCCCGACGCGCCCGGCCAGCGTGGCGTCGGTGGCGAGCGGCGCGATCATGGCCGCCAGATCCGCCCCGATCGCCTCCAGCAGGCGGCCCAGCGCGCTTGCGCGATAACGGGCGCCGTCGAGCATCGTGGTCAGCAGGATCTCGTCGATCCAGACCGCCTGCACACCCGCGACCGCCTTCTCGCGCGAAAGATCAGGCGGCGGCTCGCCCGGTGCCGCCGCGCGCCGGATGGCCGCCTGCAGCACGGTCAGATACAGCTTAAGACGATCGCCGGCTCCCAGCGCAGAGCGCAGCAGCCCCGGCAGCAGCGGGCTGCCCGCCGACAACGTTCCGACCGCCCGACCCTTCGACACCATGTTGTTCCCCGGCGCCGCGCGGCGGACATGCGGTCCCGGCGCGTGGCCGAGTCCGATAATATCGGGCACAGGTCAGGCCCATGGACCTGTACCGGCGCCGATCCGGACGACCGCCTGCCGCCACAAGGAGCGCTCATGTCGGATTCAACGTGGACCGCCGACTTCGGTGCGTGGACGGCCGCCGCGCTCGAATCGCTGCGCGGCGCGCCGCTCGCTTCGCTGGACTGGCACACGCCCGACTCGCTGGTGGTCAAGCCGCTGTACACGGCCGCCGACGTCGCGCACCTGCCGGCCGTCGACACGCTGCCCGGCCAGGAACCGTTCGTGCGCGGGCCGCAGGCGACGATGTACACGGTCAAGCCGTGGACCATCCGCCAGTACGCGGGCTTTTCCACCGCCGAAGAGTCCAACGCGTTCTACCGCCGCTCGCTCGAGGGCGGCGGCCAGGGCATCTCGGTTGCCTTCGATCTGGCCACGCACCGCGGTTATGACTCCGATCACCCGCGCGTGGTGGGCGACGTCGGCAAGGCCGGCGTGGCGGTCGATTCGGTCGAGGACATGAAGATCCTGTTCGACGGCATTGCGCTCGACCGCGTGTCGGTGTCGATGACGATGAACGGCGCGGTGCTGCCGGTGCTGGCCGGCTACGTGGTGGCGGCCGAGGAGCAGGGCGTGCCGCAGCAGCAGCTTTCGGGGACGATACAGAACGACATCCTGAAAGAGTTCATGGTCCGCAACACCTACATCTATCCGCCCGAGCCGTCGATGCGGATCGTGGCCGACATCATCGAATACACCGCGCGCAACATGCCGCGCTTCAACTCCATCTCGATTTCGGGCTACCACATGCAGGAGGCCGGCGCCACGCAGACGCTGGAGCTGGCCTTCACGCTGGCCGACGGCATGCAGTACGTGCGCACGGCGCTGGAGCGCGGCCTGGACGTGGACGAGTTTGCCGGGCGTCTGTCGTTTTTCTTCGCGATCGGGATGAACTTCTATCTGGAGATCGCCAAGCTGCGCGCCGCCCGGCTGCTGTGGACCCGCATCATGCGCGACTTCGGGGCGAAGAGCCCCAAATCGCTGATGCTGCGCACGCATTGCCAGACCTCGGGCTGGTCGCTGACCGAGCAGGACCCGCACAACAACGTGGTGCGCACCACGGTCGAGGCGATGGCGGCGGTGTTCGGCGGCACCCAGTCGTTGCACACCAACGCGCTGGACGAGGCGATCGCGCTACCGACCGACTTTTCGGCCCGCATCGCGCGCAACACCCAGTTGATCATCCAGGAGGAGTCCAGCCTGTGCCGGGTGATCGACCCGTGGGGCGGCTCCTACCTGATGGAGTCGCTGACGCAGCAGATGGCAGACCAGGCGTGGTCGATCATCCAGCAGGTCGAAGCCCTGGGCGGCATGACGCGTGCGGTGGCCTCCGGCTGGGCCAAGCTGCAGATCGAGCGCTGCGCCGCCGAGAAGCAGGCCCGGATCGATCGCGGCGAGGACGTGATCGTCGGCGTTAACAAGTACCGCGCGGGCGATGAGGACCGCATCGAGATCCGCGACATCGACAACAGCGCGGTGCGGCGCGCCCAGGTCACCCGCCTGGCGCAGGTGCGGGCGCGGCGCGACGGCCCCGCGACCGAGCGCGCGCTCGAAGCGCTCGAGCGCTGCGCGCGCGAGGGGCAAGGCAACCTCCTGGAGGCGACCATCGCCGCGGTGCGCGCGCGCGCCACCGTCGGCGAATGCTCGGCAGCGCTGGAGAAGGTCTGGGGGCGCTACCGCGCCGACTCGCAGCGTGTCTCGGGCGTGTACGGCGCGCATTTCGAGCGCGATGCGGACTGGCAGCGGCTGAAGGCCGAGGTCGACGCCTTCGCCCGCACCGAGGGGCGCCGTCCGCGCATCCTGATCGCCAAGCTCGGCCAGGACGGCCATGACCGCGGCGCCAAGATCGTGGCCACTGCGCTGGCCGATCTGGGGTTCGACGTGGACATCGGGCCCCTGTTTCAGACACCCGAGGAAGCGGCGCGCGAGGCCGTCGAAAACGATGTGCACGCGGTGGGCGTGTCCACGCTGGCGGCGGGCCACCGCACGCTGGTGCCGCAGTTGATCGGTGCGCTCAGAGCGCAGGGGGCCCACGAGGTGGCCGTGTTCGTCGGCGGCGTGATACCGCAGCAGGACTACGATTTCCTGAAAGCGGCCGGGGCGGCCGGAATCTTCGGCCCGGGCACGCCGATTCCGGCATCGGCGCGCAGCGTGCTGGCAGCGATCCGGGAGCGCCTGGGCCTGGTGTCCTGACCCGCAATGAAGCGAGCCGCCGACCCGGTGCCTGTTTCAGCGGCGCTGGGCCCGACCGACCGGGACCTGCTCGAGGGCGTGCTGGCGGCGCAGCCGCGCGCACTGGCCAAGGCGATCACGCTGGTCGAATCGACGCGCGCCGACCACCAGCGGCGCGCACAGGCGCTGCTGCAGGCGTTGCTGCCGCACGCGGGCGAGGCGATCCGGATCGGTGTATCGGGCGCGCCGGGCGTGGGCAAGTCCACGTTCGTGGAAGCGGTCGGCCTGCACGCGATCGAGGTCGGCCACCGGATCGCAGTGCTCGCCGTGGACCCTTCGTCGGCGGTGTCGGGGGGATCCATACTGGGCGACAAGACGCGCATGGAGCAGCTGGCGCGCAGCACACAAGCCTACATACGACCCTCGCCCAGCTCCGGCACGCTGGGCGGCGTGGCCGGCAAGACGCGCGAGACGCTGATGGTGTGCGAGGCGGCCGGCTTCGACGTGGTCGTGGTCGAAACGGTCGGGGTCGGACAATCGGAAACCGCCGTGGCCGGTATGACCGACGCTTTCGTCCTGTTGCAGCTGCCCAATGCGGGCGATGACCTGCAGGCGATGAAAAAGGGCATCGTCGAGCTGGCGGATCTGATCGTGATCAACAAATGCGACCTCGATCCGCTGGCGGCGCAGCGCGCTCAATCACAACTCGAATCGGTGCTGCCCGCTCTGCAACGCCGCTCGGCGCACTGGACTCCGAAGGTACTGGTGGCGAGCGCGCTCACGCAGCAGGGCATCGCCGATTTCTGGGCTGAGGTCGGCCGGTTCGGCGAGGCGATGCGGGCGAGCGGGGAACTGCAGGCGCGCCGGCGCGCGCAGGCCGTGAGCTGGATGTGGGAGATCATCGAGCAGGCGCTGCGCGACCGTTTCGGATCCAGCCCCGAGGTGCAGCGCGAGCTGCCCGCATTGGCTGCAGCCGTGCAGCAAGGGTCGGTGGCAGCGACGGTCGCCGCGCGGCGGCTGCTGACGCTGGCCGGTTTGGACTGAGAAACCAGGAAGAAGGACCACAAGGGGAGCGCTCCATGCAGGACATCATCCGCCAGCTCGACGAACAGCGCGCCCTGGCCCGTCTGGGCGGGGGACTGCGCCGCATCGAAGCCCAGCACGCCAAAGGCAAGCTCACCGCGCGCGAGCGCCTCGAGCTGCTGCTCGATGCCGACTCGTTCGAGGAATGGGACATGTTCGTCGAGCACCGTTGCCACGACTTCAGCATGGCCGAGACCCGCGTTCCGGGCGACGGCGTGGTGACCGGGTACGGCACCATCAACGGACGGCTGGTATTCGTGTTCAGCCAGGATTTCACCGTGTTCGGCGGCGCGCTGTCCGAGGCCCACGCCGAAAAGATCTGCAAGATCATGGATCACGCCATCAAGGTCGGGGCCCCGGTGATCGGGCTGAACGATTCCGGCGGAGCCAGGATCCAGGAGGGTGTGGCATCGCTGGGTGGATACGCCGACGTGTTCCAGCGCAACGTGCTGGCCTCGGGCGTGGTGCCGCAACTGTCGCTGATCATGGGGCCATGCGCGGGAGGAGCCGTGTACTCGCCCGCCATGACCGATTTCATCCTGATGGTGAAGGACTCCTCGTACATGTTCGTGACCGGGCCCGAGGTGGTGCGCACGGTGACCCACGAGACGGTGACCGCCGAGGAGCTCGGCGGCGCCCAGACCCACAGCACGCGCTCGGGCGTTGCCGACCTGGCGTTCGAGAACGACGTGGAGGCGCTGATCATGACGCGCCGCCTGTTCAGTTATCTTCCGTCCAACAATCGCGAGAAGCCGCCGCGCCTGCCCACCGCCGACCCGAGCGACCGGATCGAGCTGTCGCTGGACACGCTGGTGCCGCAATACCCTAACAAACCGTACGACATCAAGGAATTGATCATCAAGACCGTCGATGAGCGCGAATTCTTCGAGCTCGCGCCCGACTACGCGCGCAACATCGTGACCGGATTCGGACGGCTGGCGGGCGACACCGTGGGCATCGTCGCCAACCAGCCGCTGGTGCTGGCCGGCTGCCTGGACATCAAGAGCTCGATCAAGGCGGCCCGTTTCGTGCGCTTCTGCGACGCCTTCAACATTCCGATCGTCACATTCGTCGACGTGCCCGGCTTCATGCCCGGCACCGCGCAGGAATACGGCGGCATCATCAAGCACGGCGCCAAGCTGCTGTTTGCGTACGCCGAGTGCACGGTACCGAAGCTGACCGTGATCACGCGCAAGGCCTACGGCGGCGCGTACGACGTGATGAGCTCCAAGCATCTGCGGGGCGACGTGAACTTCGCCTGGCCGTCGGCCGAGATCGCGGTGATGGGCCCCAAAGGCGCGGTCGAGATCATTTTCCGCGACGAAAAGGGCGACGCCGACAAGCTCGCCGCACGCGAGCGCGAGTACCGGGAAAAGTTCGCCAATCCATTCATCGCCAGCCACCGGGGCTTCATCGACGATGTGATCCTGCCGCACGAGACGCGCAAGCGCCTGTGCCGATCGCTGGCGATGCTGCGCGACAAGCAGCTGGACAATCCGTGGCGCAAGCACGGCAACATTCCGCTGTGAGCATGTTCAAGAAAATACTGATCGCCAACCGCGGCGAGATCGCCTGCCGCGTGATCCGCACCGCGCGCACGATGGGCATCGCCACGGTGGCGGTGTACTCCGAGGCCGACCGCAACGCCCGCCACGTCGAGCTGGCCGACGAAGCGGTCGCGATCGGCCCGCCGCCGTCGAAGCAGTCGTACCTGGATGCCGAGCGCATCGTGGCCGCCTGCCGGCAGACCGGCGCCCAGGCGGTGCACCCGGGCTACGGGTTCCTGTCCGAGAACGCGGCCTTCTGCGCCCGGCTCGAGTCCGAAGGCATCGTGTTCATCGGGCCCAAGGCTGAGTCGATCCGGGCGATGGGCGACAAGATCGCTTCCAAGCGGCTGGCCGCCGCGGCCAAGGTCCCCACGATTCCCGGCTACACCGACGTGATCGAGGACGCCGAGCAGGCGCAGAACATCGCGCGCGGCATCGGCTACCCGGTGATGATCAAGGCGAGCGCGGGCGGCGGCGGCAAAGGCCTGCGGGTGGCGTGGAACGACGCCGAGTGCCGCGAGGGTTTCGCCTCGTGCCGCAACGAGGCCCGCAACGCGTTCGGCGACGACCGCGTGTTCATCGAGAAGTTCATCGTCGAGCCCCGCCACATCGAGATCCAGCTGCTGGGCGACGCGCACGGGAAACTGCTCTACCTGTGGGAGCGCGAGTGCTCGATCCAGCGCCGCCACCAGAAGGTGATCGAGGAGGCGCCCTCCCCGCTGCTGGACGAGGCCATGCGCCGCGCGATGGGCGAGCAGGCCTGCGCGCTGGCGCGCGCCGTCAACTACCAGTCGGCCGGGACCGTCGAGTTCGTGGTCGACCAGCAGCGCCGCTTCTACTTCCTGGAGATGAACACGCGGCTGCAGGTCGAGCACCCAGTGACCGAGATGATCACGGGGCTGGACCTGGTCGAATGGATGATCCGGATCGCCGCCGGCGAGCCTTTGACGCTGAAGCAGGAGCAGCTCAAGCGCGAGGGCTGGGCCCTCGAATGCCGCATCAACGCGGAGGATCCAGCGCGGGGCTTTTTGCCCTCGACCGGGCGCCTGGTGCGCTTCGTGCCGCCCCAGGAGCGGGCGGGCGAGGTTCGCATCGACACGGGCGTGTACGAGGGCGACGAGATTCCGATCTACTACGACTCGATGATCGGCAAGCTGATCACGCACGGCCGCGATCGCGCGCAGGCCGTGGCGCGCATGCGCGAAGCGCTCAACCGGTTCGTGGTGCGCGGCATATCGACCAACATCGCGTTCCAGGCGGCGCTGATGCGCAATGCGCGCTTTCTGGAAGGGCGGCTGCACACCGGGCTGATCGCGGAGGATTTTCCGAACGGCTATAACCTGTCCACCGCAGCCCACCCGCGCCCGCTGCTGGTGGCCGCCGTGGCTGCCTATGCGCGCGGGCGCTACGTGGACCGTGCCGGCAAGATCAGCGGCCAGTTGCGCGGACACGGGCGCAAGGTCGGCTCCGAGTGGGTGGTCCTGGGCGGGGGCGAATCGATCCGGCTGCAGATCGAACCCAACGGGAGCGGCTGCGACATCGTGCACCTGGGCCAGCGCCACACGCTGCGCACCGACTGGCAGATCGGCCAGATCCTGTTCGAGGCCCACTTCGACGATGAGCCGGTGTGCCTGCAGTTCGAGCGCCACGGGGTGCGCTACCGGATCGGGCACGACGGCGTCCAGCTGGAAACCACCGTGCTGTCACCGCGCGCCGCCGAGCTGCTGGCGCTGATGCCTCAAAAGGAGCTGCCCGATCTTTCCCGCTTCCTGCTGTCGCCGATGCCGGGACTGCTGGTGGAGATCGCGGTCAAACCTGGCCAGGAAGTCAAGGCGGGCGAGCGGCTCGCGACGATCGAAGCGATGAAGATGGAAAACATCCTGCGCGCCGAGCGCGACGGCGTGGTCGAGGAGCAACTCGCCACCGCCGGCGAAAGCGTCGCGGTCGATCAGCCGATACTCAGATTCCGGTGAGGCGGACCGGAATCCTTACGCAGCGGCTATGCCTTCGTGTTGATTTTTGTTCCGGTCAGCTGTCCGCTCGTATTGACCACGGGGGATGCGGATGACGCGGCGGAGTTACTGGCATTAGCCGCGATCTTCGCTTCCAATCGCTGGGCCTGGCGATCGCCCTGCCTGGCCTCTTTGGCCGTTTGAGCGGGTGTCTCGGTCGCTTCCTGCATCGCTGCCGAAGCGGGGGACTGCCTTGCCGAACTTGCACCTGAAACAGCTTGGGTGGACATGGGGGCTTTCGGTTGTCAAGGTGCAGTTTGGATTCGCGTGCACCACCTGTACCGTTATCGGCGCGCAGAAGTAAATCTTTAGATGTTAAGTCTGCGTCAGAAACGATCGGCCGATACTCAGACCCAGATGAGGGCCGTTATTGCGGCCGCATGAAGGACGCCGCGAGCGCGCTCGCCAGCGTGAACGACCAGATTCAAGTGGTGAGGCGTGTTGCGAAAGGTCGATGAAGAGGATGCTCCTTTCTGGTAGCGCTACTGGCTCCAGGAGCTCAGATGAAACGACTGCCGGATCGCGGATTCAGCCCGGCCAGGCGGGGCTCTGCATCTGCACGGTAGCGTAGGTGACGATCGGCACCCGGCCGCGCTCGTAGTACTGCAGGCACTCGCTCGGGCTGGCGAAACCTCCGAACAGGCTCAGCCAGCTTCCACGGCCGAACGCATCGACCCCGCTATCGGCTCCGCACATCACGCTCTTGAAGACGACCTTCATCAGCGGCACCTTCAGCTCGTACGCATATGCGACTCGGATCTTCAGCACGTTGGCATCCTGGATCGATTCGCGCGATTGCGGTCCCTGGTAGGTGTGCGTGCGGTATTCCAGGCTGTCGTTCGGGATGTAGGTCTGGTTATTGGCGTCCGCCAGCCCGAAATCGGCGAAGGCGGCCGGGCTCGGGTTCAACACCTGGACACTGAGGTTCCAAGGCTGCACCAGGTCGAATTCGGACTTGGCCCAAGCCGTTCCCAGGCGCCTGAGGTCGTTGGTGGTCGTGGTGTCCTGATAAAACGGGATCAGCGCGCTCACCAGCGAACTCTTCATCGTTGCGACCCTGGCGTGGTCGACCGCGCCCGCGCGAGCCGCAACAAAGGCGGCCTCGTTGACGATCTGCTTGGCCACGAACATCAGCCCCAGCTGCACGATGCCCAGGACGAGCAGCAGTGCGAACGGGCTCACCAGCAGGAACTCCACCATCGAGGCGCCGCAGGCGGCGCGCTTGGAAATTCGGTCGTAGCGTGTCATGGTCGGTCTCCTTGGTCGTCCACTCCGTCCAGTTCTCAATCCGAGGATGCCTGGGCTCCCGGGGCGGCCAGCAGCGTGCGGATCCGGCGCTGCAACTCCTCCGCATGCTCCCGCTGCGGCGAGCTCGACTCCAGCCGCGTGCTCGCGGTCTGGAGCGCGTTCTGCGCCTGCGCCAGCCGCACCAGCGCGAGGTTCATCGCCGCGCGCCCCTGTCCGGGATCGAACAGCATCGCGTTCTGCAGCGCCGCGCCGGCCGCGTCGTAGTCGCCTTCCCGCATCAAGGTGTTGCCGAGCCTGAACCAGATCTCGGCGTTGCGCGGGTACGTGCGCGCGAGCTGCTCGAACGCCGCCTGCGCTTCCTTCAGGCGTCCGCTCAGGTACAGCGCCTCGGCCTGCTGAAGCGCGCGCAGACGCGGTTCACGCTCGGCGTCGTGCGCGTGGGGCGACGCTTCCGGCGCCGCCGGGCGGCGCTCGCCCGAGCTCGCGCAGGCCGCGAGCAGCGCGCAGGCCGCAATCGCGAGCGTCCATGTTGCTGTCCACATCTTCGGTTGTCGTTTCATCGTGGGCCTCTCGCGGATGAGCGTTGCCGTGACCTGTGATTGCGGGCACAGCATAGTTCGGCGACCGAGCGCTGTGCGCACCGATCGGCACGACTTTAGTCAGTAGGCAGGCGCGCGCACTTGCAGGACGATCCGCTCCGACGGGCCGCGATGTCTTTCCAACGCAACCCGCCCAACTCAACCGCAACTTCATGGAGGCTTTGAAAATGGAACGCACGAACATCAGCAGGATCCGCAAGCAGTTCGGTCAGGGCATGGTCGAGTACATGAGCGTGGTCGCTCTGGTTGCGATCGCCGCGATCGGCACCTACAGCGCGTTCGGCCACACGGTGCGCAGCCAGATGGCCGCCGTGGCCAACGGCCTGGCCGGCGACTCCAGCAGCGCCAAGACCGCGATCGCCGACGCCAAGACGACGGCCAACACCGCCGCCACCAGCGCGAAGACCGCGCAGGGACTCAACAACTTCGACACCGGCGTCACGGCCAAGTAAGAGGACTCAAGGCAAACCGGGCGGCGGCCGCGGGCTGCCGCCCCACCGATTCTCACGGAGCGCCGGATGAAGCCCACCCACCGACTCAAGGATCGTTTCTCGCAGCGCGGCCAGGCGGTCCTGTGGTTTCTGGCGACGACCGCCGCCTGCTGCGCGGTGTTCGCGCTGGTCTACAACGTGGGCCAGGTCACCAACGAGAAGGAAAAGACGATCAACGCCGCCGACGCCTCCGCGCTCAGCGGCGCCCTGGTCGAGGCGCGCATGCTGAACTTCGAGTCGTATACCAACCGGGCGATCGTCGCCAACGAGGAGCTGATCGCGCAACTGGCGAGCCTGGATGCATGGGTCCGCTACGGCAACCGGCTTTCCGATGGCCTGGCGCTGCTCACTGTGTGGATTCCCTATGTGGACGAGTTCACCGTGGAATTCGCCGAGGGCATGCAGGAACTGGCGACGGGGGTCGACGAAGTCACGCAGGTGGGAGTCAAACTCGACGACACCATCCTGATCAATGGGTTGATGGCCGCGCAGGAGGCCGCAAACGTGGTCGCGGTGCTCGCGGCCCAGGACGTCGCGAACCGGGTCGCGCATGCCAACCAGACCGTTTTCGGCAACCGTTTCGACGCGGCGCCGGAGCTGGCCGGTGGAGCCATGGGCCAGGTCGGCTGGTACGCCCGCAACGAGGCCGTCTGGAACCACTTTACCCAGAGGAATCAGGCCAACGCAGCCCAGATCGTCGTGGACTCGCGCGACCAGTTCACTGCCCACCGCGGAACCGGCTGGCTGATAGACGCCATCAACCGGCTGCTCAAGATCACAAGCCTGGTCGGAGTCTCGGTTGGCCTGGAGAAGACCTCCGGCAGCACGATCCTGCGCGGCTACGACCGATGGGAAGCGGAGGACTCGCTCGATCTGTGGGCGAAACCGTGGTTCAGCAAGAAGCATTACATCGCTCCGATCGGCTGGGGACGTGACAACGTCGCCCTCGCGCCCAGCCAGGGCATCGACTGGAACGGCGACCACACACTGTGCACGGCGAATTACAAGCCCCGGTGGTGGGGAGGCTGCGAGTTCGCCTATCTGGATTCGAACCGCACTTCCGGCTGGACCGGCATCCGCAGCGCCCTGGACCTGAACGCGGCCAGCAGCGTCGATGCCAACAGCGACGCGGCACTGACCTACGTGGTGGCCGTGCAGAAGGCCGGCAGCGCGACGATGACCACGCAGCGCCTCGGAAGCGGAATGAACAACGTCCACGTGGACGGCCCGCAGGGCTCGCCGGACCTGAAGGACAACCTGCAAAACGGCGACCGCACGACCTCGCTGGCGGCGGCGCGCGTGTTCTTCGCGCGACCGCAATGGAACCCGAAGGACCGCACCGAGGGCAATCTGCCGCGCCCGGACCACGTGCGCGAGTACGCGAGTCTGTACAACCCCTACTGGCAGGCCCGGCTGGCGCAGGCCGGCCCGCTGGAACGGACCCTGTTCTACGCGGCCCTGGGCAAGCCGGGCCTGAATGCGTTCACGCCGTGACGCGCCGCCATCCAGCCTGCGATCCATCAGCGAGGAGCTGCCGATGAAATCCATTTCGATGCACCGCCAGCACGGCCAGGCGATCGGCGAGTTCATCGCCGCCATGACCCTGTTCGTGCCGCTCGCGCTTTCCGTGATCTACATCGGAAAGTATGCCGACATCAAGCATGAGGCAATCCAGGCCAGCCGGTTCGCCGCATTCGAGCGCGCGCTGGATCCCTCCTCCGCCCACGAGAACGCCACGGTCCTGACCGAGGAGACCCGCGCGCGGTTCTTCACCGACGGCTCGCGCAACAGCGGCCGGATCGGCTACCAGGACTCGACCGCCAGCCTGAAGACCGCAGGCACCTTGAATCCGCTGTGGAGCCAGGTCAACAACACGCCGCTGCTCAGCCGCTATTCGGACGTATCGGTCAGCGTCACCCAGAGCCAAGTCGCCAGCGCCTTCTTCGCGCGCATCCAGGACGCCACCAACCTGATGTTCAAGCTGAACGGCAACGGACAGGTCCAGGCCAATGTCGAGGTCCCGGTCGCCAACGTCGCCCACTTCGCCCCGCTCGCCAACATCAACCTGAAGATCGGTGCGACCACCGTGATCGCGGGCGACTCCTGGAACGCGGGCGGCACCGCCGACGCAGCCAACCACTTCACGATCCTCTCGGTGCCCGACCGGTTATTCAGTTCGAATCCGCAGCCTGGGTCCGGCTGGTTCAGCAAGGTGCTCGGCTGGCTGAGCAAGTTCGGCGGCTGGCTCTATCGATCGTTTTTCCAGATGCTGTCGGGAACCGATGGGCCGCAGCTCGGGTGCGTCAGGCCGGACGTGGTTCCCACGTACGCCGCGCCCGATGCCCGCTACCACCCCACCGACGCCTGCTACTAGCGAAGGCGGCTCCTGGTGAAACCCCTTCCGATCCGACTGTCCGCGGTGCTGATCGCGATGTTTGCCGCCACAAGCGCCCGCGCCGCCGCCTCGGAGCCCTGGCCCGAGGTGCCGCTGCCGCCCAAAGCGCACGTCGAATGGGTCGGCGACAGCCTGCGTCTGAACGGCGTGCCGATGCGCGTGATGCGCTTCGCATCGCGCGCCAGCCGCGCCGAGATCGTCGAGTATTACCGCGCCTTCTGGTCCGGCGGGTATCCGGCCCGGCCGTCGGTGACGCCGCTGGGGCCGGCCACCGTCGTGGGGCAGGCGCACGGTCCGTACTACATGACCGTCAAGGTCAGGGACGCGGCCAACCAGGCGAGCGAAGGAGTGATCACGGTGAGTCGAGTGCTCGGCTCCAAAGTGGATCGCTCCGCCGGCGACCTTCCGCTGCTGCCCGGGGCCAAGGTCGTGTCCGTGATCGAGGCCAACGATCCCGGGCGGCGCAGCCGCGAGATCGTGGTCTCCAGCCCGGCGCCGCGGCAATCGGTGGTGCAGTACTACCAGGGCTCGTTGCAGACCGCCGGTTGGAGCCAGATCCAGGCCAACGACACGCCACCGTCTGCGCGCGGCCGAGCCGGCAGCTTTCTCGTGTTCCAGCGCGGCCGCGACGAGCTGCAGCTCAGCATCGTCGACGGCGCCCGCGGCCAGGGCAGCCTGATGGTGGCCAACCGGGTGACCAAAGACACTGGGCCGGTCGCCTTCTGACCGGCACTCTTGCCCGCACGACGATGACGGAGGATGCCATGAAACCGACCGTGCCCAGTCCGTCCGGGATGCTCTCCCGGCGGCCGGCGGGCCAGACGATCACGGAGTACACGCTGATCTGCCTCGTGCTGGCAGCGGCGCTGTTCGCTCCGGTGCCGGGCGCTCAGCAGTCGGTCGGAGAAATGCTCGCCGGCAAGGTCAGGGATCTTTATACGTACCTGACGCTTTTCATCTCTCTGCCTTAAGGAGTGGGCCATGAAGATCCCGACGAAGCTTCCGCAGATCAACCGCAGCTTCCTGATGCTGGGCGGCGCCGTCCTGCTCGGGGGCGTTGCGCTCGCACTGAGTCACAAACTGTTACACGACCGGATGATGCAGATCGACGAGGAAGCGCGCGCCGCCCACACGATGATGAAGGTCGTGGTCGCCAGCCGCGACGTGGTCCGCGGCGAGCCGATCGGATCGGACAACTTCGCGGTCCGTGAAGTCCCGGCCGAGTACCTGCACGCCTCGGCAGTGCATCCCGAGCAGTTCGAGCCGCTGGTGGGCCAGCGGCTGGGGGCGGCGCTGAAGCGGGGCGAGCCGCTGCTGGACGTTCATCTGGAATCGACCAGCCTGGTGTTCTCGTCGACGCTGCCGAAGGGTAACCGTGCCTTGACCACCGAAGTGGACGAAGTCAACTCGATCTCGGGGATGCTTCGTCCGTCCGACCGCATCGATCTGATCGTGACGGCCCGCGCGAGCGGGGGCGGCACCGAAACCACGTTCCCGCTGATGTCGAACGTCGAAGTGCTCGCCACCGGCCAGGTCACGCGCAAGCGGGACGCCAATTCCGAAGCGCGCACCTATACGACGATCACGCTGTCGGTCAGCCCGAAGGATGCGGATCGGATCGTGGTCGCTAAGAATTCCGGCAAGCTCACTGCCGTGCTGCGCCATCCGGACGACAGCCGGCCCAACGTCACGCCCGCATTGAGTATCGACCAGTTGATGCCCAAGATCCCGGGCCGCCTGGCGGTCCAGTACATCGTTGGCGGAGGCCATTCCTAGCCGCCTCGCGCGGGCGATTTGCGTCTTTGTGTCGGCCCGGCGCTCGCGCGTTTCGTTGACGCGCGAGACGCCGATCTTTATCGTTGTTGCTACCGATACCGGGCGGGCGCGATCAGCGCAAAGTCCGGCGAATACTGCATCCCCCGTTAAGGGTGGATTGAGGAGAACGGGTGGTTCGGTCGGCGACTGTCACCGTGCTGATCGCGGTCCTGATCGGCTGCGGGCCGACCCTGGCGGCCGAACCCGTCGGCGTGGTCACGATTCTTGACGGCGACGCGGTCCTGATACGGGGATTGTCCAAGTTCGTGGTGGCCGAGGGCGTGCGGATCAACGCCAATGATCTGGCTGAAACCGGCAAGAACACCTTCCTGCGTGTCGAATTCTCCGACGGCTCCATCGTCGATCTGGGACCTGCCACTCACGTTCAACTGAACCGCCCATCATTGCGTCAGGGGGATCGCGGCAGCCTGTATCTGCTCGGCGGCTGGCTCAAGCTGAGCGCGAGCAAGCTCTCCTCCGGCTCGAAGGGATCGGTCGCCTCGCGCGAGTTCGACGCGCTCGGCGTCGCCGGGGAAGCGGTCGTGCGAGTCGAACGTGCCTCCGGCGCCGCTTTCGCCGAAAGCGGCCCGGTTCGCGTGATCGATCGTCGTCACGGAGCGGCCACGCCGGTCTCGCTGGAATCGGGCGATTACCTCGCATTGCGAGGGCGCGAGGCGGCCCGGGTGGGTCGGCAACCGCCGCGCGAATTCGTTGCTGCACTGCCTCGCCAGTTCGAAGATCGCCTGCCCTCGCGCATCGCGCTTTTCCGGGATCGCGAAGTGACCGCCAAGTCGAGCGGCACTTTCACCTACGCCGAGGTCGAAGCGTGGATCGACGCGGAGCCGTTGATCCGGCGACGCTTCGCCCGCGAGTGGGTCGCGAAGGCTGACGACGGCGAATTCCGGCAGCGGCTCGATGCCGGTCTGGCCCGCCATCCCGAATGGGAGCGGATCCTGCACCCCGAACGGTTCGAGCCGACGCCAGCCCCGCCCGTGGTGTCGGTACAGCCGCCAGGGGCCTCGCCCGGACACTGAAACGGCTGGCCACATGAAACTTCTGTTCAAGTTCAACCTGGTGTTCCTGCTGCTGTTCCTGCTGGCCATCGGCGCCTGCGGCTACATATCGCGCGATCTGCTGCAGCGCAACGCCCGCGAGGAGATCGCCGAGACCGCCCGCCTGCTGATGGCCAACGCGCTCGCCGTTCGCAGCTATACCCAGAACCAGATCAAGCCGCTGCTGGAAGTGCAGATGAAGTACACGTTCCTGCCGCAATCGGTGCCCGCGTTCTCGGCGGCCGAAGTGCTGAGCGACCTGCGCAAGAAATACCCGGAGTACACGTACAAAGAGGCGATGCTCAATCCGACCAACCCGCGCGACCGGGCGGTCGACTGGGAGGCCGATCTGATCAGCCAGTTCCGCGGCGGAGCCGAGGCGAGTGAAACCTTCGGCGAACGCGATACGCCGAGCGGCAAGTCCCTGTACTTCGCGCGGCCGATGAAGATCGTCGATCCGGCCTGCCTGCTGTGCCACAGCACCGTGGAGATCGCCCCGCGCACCCTGGTGGAGAAATACGGTCCGGCCAACGGCTTCGGATGGAACCTGAACGACATCGTCGGCGTGCAGCTGGTGTCGGTGCCCACCGCGGTGCCGCAGGCGCGCGCGCAGCGCGCCTTCAACACGTTCATGCTGTCGCTGGCCGGCGTGCTGGTCGCGATCGCCGTGGTCCTGAACCTGCTGCTGTGGTGGATGTTCGTCCGGCCGGTGACCCGGATTTCCGCGCTGGCCGACCGTGTCAGTCTCGGCGAGCTGGACGCCGCCGACCTGAAGGTGCACAGCGGCGACGAGATTCAAACGCTCGCCGAGTCGCTGGCGCGGATGCGCAAGAGCATGGTGCAGGCGCTGCAGCTGCTCGGGGGCTGAACCCGGGGGAGAGCGGCCATCACCTACCCTGCCGAAGGCTCCAGCGGCCAGCGCCCGCCGCGCAACCTCGGGAAGTATCCGATCCTCGGCCAGCTCGGCAAGGGAGCGATGGGGGTCGTTTACAAATCGTTCGACCCGGTGATACGGCGTCCGGTTGCGCTGAAGACCATCCGCAAGGAGCTGCTGGAAGACGCCGAGGAGGCCGAAACCTTCGCCAAGCGCTTCCGCAACGAGGCGCAGGCCGCCGGCCGCCTGCAGCACCCCGGCATCGTGGCCGTGTACGAGTACGGCGAAGATTCGCAATTCGCGTACATCGCGATGGAGTACGTCGAAGGCAGCAGCCTGCGCCAGTACTTCGAGCGCAAGGTCCGGTTCGATGAGGACGACCTGGTCAGCATCATGGCGCAGCTGCTGGACGCGCTGCACTACGCGCACGAACAGGGCGTCTGGCACCGCGACGTCAAGCCGGCCAACATCATCATCATGAGCAACGGCCGCATCAAGGTGGCCGACTTCGGCATCGCGCACGTGGGAAGCTCCACGCTGACGCAGGTCGGCGTCGTGATGGGAACGCCCGGTTTCATCGCGCCCGAGCAGTACCTGGGGCGGGACATCGACCACCGCGTCGACCTGTTCGCCGCCGGCGTGGTGTTGTACGAGCTGCTCACCGGCCGGCCGCCGTTTTCCGGCACCAAGGAAAGCGTGATGTACAAGGTCTGCCACGAGCCCGCCCCGCAGGCTTCGGTGGCGGCGGGCAATTTGTCCTATGCCCACTTCGACCCGGTGGTGGAGCGCGCACTGGCCAAGCGCGCCGAGGATCGCTATGCCTCGGCTGCCGATTTCCGCGCCGAGCTGCTGGCCGCCCACGATCGGCCCGTCAGCCCGACCGTCTCGGAGCAGACGCTGATACGCGCGGCGGCCAGCCCGGCCGACGCGCGCGAAGCCTCACCGCCCCATGGCGCCGAGCGAAGGTCGTCGCAACCCGGAGGCGCTTCGACCCCGCCGCATGTTTCCACGATGCCGACCGAGATGCTGATCGCGGCCGGGTGGAATGTCGGCCAGCTGGCGTTGGTGGAGCACAGCCTGGCGCACTTCGTGGGGCCGATCGCGCGGATCATGGTCCGACGCGCAACCCGTGACGTCAGGGACCTTGGCTCGCTGGTGCAGAGGCTGGCCGAGCAACTCGTGTCGGACTCCGACCGGACCAAGTTCCTGCAGCAGAACGCCCACTTCGCCACGACCGGCCTGGGAAAGGACACCGAGCCGGCCGTCGCCCTGGACGATGATGCGACCGTCATCCCCGGCGCAGTCAATGTGCAGACCGTCCCGCGCGGGCTCACGGCGGAGGAGATCGCGCGCGCCGCACGCCTGCTCGCGATCCACGTGGGCCCGATCGCGCAGGTCCTGGTGCGCCAGGCGGCGCAGCCTGGCGTCGGGCGCGCCGCTTTTCTGGAACGGGTGACGCAGCGCCTGAGCGAGGCCGAGCGCGAGCGCTTCCTGTTCGACTTCGAGCACAGGCACTAGCGTCGCCTCGCCTTCGGGCATGTCTTTGGTCATGCCGCAATCGCGCCGGCGGCGCCGGCGTGCCCTTGGTCACTTTCCGCCACCGCAGCCGCCACGGATCATGTGCCATCCGACACGCTCCAACGCGTCGCTGACTCGGCGAGGTACACGAAATGAACACGAAACGGCCCTGGATGCTTGCTGCGTTGATGGTCTCGGCGCTGTGGCTGTGGCGGCCGGCCTCGGCAGCACAGGATGCCGACGCTCCGGTCGCAACGCA
>Ga0210408_10001038_pt1 | contig 30582 bp, 29 predicted proteins | sample IncBWH4MmetaG_FD_155471 | JGI IMG/M metagenome (GOLD analysis project Ga0210408, IMG submission 155471) | Forest soil microbial communities from Barre Woods Harvard Forest LTER site, Petersham, Massachusetts, United States - Inc-BW-H-4-M | ecosystem: Environmental > Terrestrial > Soil >... | reverse complement strand
AGCCTCTCGGCCACGATACGGGTCGTGACATCAGCCACGCCGCCGGCGCCAAACGGAAGGATGAGCTTGACCGGACGGTCGGGGAACTTCGCCTGCGCGACCGCGACCGGCCCCAGGACGGCGAGGGCTGTCGTGAGCCATGCGACAACAACCGAACGCGTTACGCCTCTGGTCCACCGCATCTGTCCTCGCAGGCGACAAAAAGCCTTGCCGGCAACTGGGACAGATTTGTGGTCGGTCGAGCCGTTGGGCGCCCAGTCCATTCGGTGGCGGATGTCATGCAACGTCTACGAATGCTCCGCCGGATCGCGGTGCACCGGATCGACCCAGAGCACCGTCTGCGGCTTCTCGACCGGCTCGATGTCGAGATTGATCGCCACCGCTTCGCCGTCCGAGCGCACCAGCACGCATTCCAGCACCTCGTCGGGACTGGCATTGATCTCCTGGTGCGGCACATAGGGCGGCACGAAGATGAAATCGCCGGGGCCGGCCTCCGCGGTGAACTGCAACCGCTCGCCCCAGCGCATTCGGGCCTTGCCCTTCACCACATAGATGATGCTCTCGAGATGACCGTGGTGATGCGCGCCGGTCTTGGCATCCGGCTTGATCGTGACGGTGCCGGCCCAGAGTTTTTGCGCGCCGGCCCGGGCGAAATTGATCGCGGCCTTGCGGTCCATGCCAGGCGTCGACGGCACGTTGGGATCGAGCTGGTTGCCCGGAATGACGCGAACCCCGTCATGCTTCCAGCGCTCCGCCTCGCCGTGATCATGCGAAGCGCCGGAATGAGTGTGGTGATGGCCTGACATCGGTCTTCTCGGAATTGAGGGCCGCTATTTCACAGCTAACAGCTCGACGTCGAACATCAAGCTCGCGTTCGGCGGAATCACCCCGCCGGCGCCGCGCGCGCCATAGCCCAGCGCAGGCGGAATGATCAGCGTGCGCTTGCCGCCGACCTTCATGCTGGCGACGCCCTCGTCCCAGCCGGCGATCACCCTGCCCTGGCCGATCGGAAACTCGAACGGCTCGTTGCGATCGACTGACGAATCGAACTTCTTGCCCTTCTGCCCGTTCTCGTAGAGCCAGCCGGTGTAATGCATCACGCAGGTCTGGCCCGGCTTGGGCGAGGCGCCGGTGCCGGCCTTGGTGTCGATGATCTGCAGTCCTGAAGCCGTGGTCATGGGTTTTCCCTGGGTTTGGGCGAAGGCGCCGCTTTCGCCGATGAGAAACGCTGCGGGAGCGCCGAACGCAAGAGCAAAGGCGGTCAGCAGGATTTTGGTCCGGAAAAGCCGCATCATCGGGTTTTGTCCTCGTGCTTGTGTTCTGAAAAGGCGCGTGACGGCTCGGATATTTTTCCGAGCATGATCTCGTCGCAAAACCGGTTCCCACGTCTTGCGGATCATGCTCAATAGCCGAGCGCGCAACCGTCCTTGCGCGGATCGGAGCCGCCGGTCAGCGTGCCCTTGTCCCAGTCGATCCAGATTGCCTGGCCGCCGCCGAGCGGGCTGACCAGGCTCGTGGTCTTGTGTCCGATCTTCTGCAGGCCCGCGACCACGTCGGCCGGCACGCCGTCCTCGAGCTGATAGACGCCCTCGTAGTGCAGGCCGCGCGGCATGTCGATCGCCTCCTGAATGTCGCAGCCATAGTCGAGGATGTTGGTCAGCACATGGGTCTGGCCGGTCGGCTGATACTGTCCGCCCATCACGCCGAACGGCATGATCGCGCGGCCACGCCTTGTGGCGAGAGCCGGGATGATGGTGTGCAGCGGGCGCTTGCCTGGCGCGATACAATTCGGATGGCCGGGCTGGATGCGGAAGCCGCCGGCGCGGTTCTGCAGCAGGATGCCGGTCTTGTTGGAGACGATCGCCGAGCCGAAGGCATGCGCGATCGAATTGATGAAGGAACAGACGTTGCGGTCGCGATCGACCACGGTGATGTAGACGGTGTCCGGATTCATCGGCGGCGCGACGCTGGGCAGTTCGAGCAGCCGCTCCATGCTGATCTTGGAAACGTAGTCTTCCGCGAATTCCGTGGCCAGGATCGCCTCGACATCGACTTTGACCTGCGCCGGATCGCCGATGTACTGCTCGCGCATCATATAGGCGATCCGCGCCGCCTCGGCTTCGAGGTGGAAACGCTCGACGCTCAGCGGACCAAACTTGGTGAGGTCGAAGCGGGAGAGGATGTTGAGCATGACCAGCATGGTGATGCCGGGTCCGTTCGGCGGGCATTGCCAGATGTCGAGACCCTTGTAGGTCGTGCCGATCGGGGTCGTCGTCTCGGTGGTGTGCGCTGCGAAATCATCGAGCGTATGCAACCCGCCGATGCCGCGCAGTGTCGCGACGATGTCCTCCGCGACCGGGCCGCGATAGAATGCATCGCGCCCATACTTGGCGATCGCGCGCAAGGTCAGCGCGAGTTCCGGCTGGCGGATGACATCGCCCGCGACCGCGGGCTTGCCGTGCGGCAACAGATAGCGTTCGGTATTGACGCCGTTCTTCAGTTTCGCGAACTGGTTCTTCCACTCGAAGGCAATGCGCGGCGCCACCACATAGCCCTCTTCCGCCGCGCGGATCGCGGGCTGCAGCAGCCGGTCGAGCCCGAGCCGGCCATGGTCGCGCAGAATGGTCTCCCAGGCGTCGATCGCGCCGGGGACCGAGACCGCATGCGCCGAGGTCAGCGGCACCGCATGGATCTTGCGCTCGAGATACCACGACACATCGGCCGCCATCGGCGCCCGGCCCGAACCGTTATAGGCCGATATCTTGCCCTCGCCCTTCGGCTGCAGCAGGGCAAAGCAGTCGCCGCCGATGCCGGTCGATTGCGGCTCGATCACGCCGAGCAGCGCGCAGGCCGCCACCGCCGCGTCCGCCGCCGTTCCGCCGGCCCGCATCACCTCGACCGCGGCAAGGGCGGCTTGCGGATGCGAGGTCGCCACCATCGCATTCTGGGCATGCACCGTGGAGCGGCCGGCCAAGTGGAAATTCCTCATCAGAACTGGCTCACTTTATCGTTATTTTTACTTAAGCTTGGGGCGGGAAGCGCGAACCTACATGGCACATTCATGCAGGCCTCCGCAATGCCCGGGGGCGTGCCAGCGCAAGCCACGTTGAGATGATCCGTTCCGGCTGATAGACCACCGCGATGCCCTATAAAGTCGCCGCCTTCTATCAGTTCACCGCCCTGCCCGATTACCGCGGCTTGCGCGAGCCGCTGCGCGCGATATGCGCTGCGCTGGGCGTGAAGGGCAGCGTGCTGCTCGCGCATGAGGGCATCAACGGCACGCTGGCGGGGAGCACCGCCGCCATCGACACCCTGGTCGACGAGTTGCAGCGCGGCCGGCTGTTCGCGCAGCGCCTCGACAATCTCGAATTGAAATTCTCGGCAAGCGCCGACATGCCGTTCCAGCGGCTGAAGGTGCGGCTCAAGAAGGAGATCGTCACGCTCGGCGACCACCAGGCCGACCCGACGCGGCAGGTCGGCATCCATGTCGCCCCTCGCGACTGGAACGCGCTGATTGCAGCCCCCGACACGCTCGTGCTCGACACCCGCAACGCCTTCGAGGTCGCCATGGGCACATTCGACGGCGCGGTCGATCCCGGCCTCGCAAGCTTTGGCCAGTTCAGGGATTTCGTCGCCGAAAAGCTTGACCCTGCAAAGCACCGGCGCATCGCGATGTTCTGCACCGGCGGCATCCGCTGCGAGAAGGCGTCGAGCCTCCTGCTCGCGCACGGCTTTGCCGAGGTCTATCATCTGAAGGGCGGCATCCTGAAATACCTGGAAGAGGTGAGCGAGACAGACAGCCGCTGGCGCGGCGAATGCTTTGTGTTCGACGAGCGCGTCGCGCTCGGCCATGGCTTGAAGCAACGACAGCCTGACGCAACGCGCGAAGGAGCCTCATCCCTTGAGTGACCTGAAGGAGCTCAGCGCCCGGATCGATGAGCTGGAAGCGCGCCTGACGTTCCAGGACGACACCATCGAGACGCTGAATGCGACCATCACCGCGCAATGGCTCAAGATCGATGCGCTGACCCGGCAGGTCGCTGCGCTCAGCGATCGGCTGCAGGAGGCCGAGGCCGCCGCGCCGCGGCCGGCCAACGAGCCGCCCCCGCATTATTGAGCGTCCCGATCCATCCCTCGAGACGCATCGCGTATGCGATGCTCCTCGGGATGAGATCGTCGATCCGGGCGCGGACTTAGACCCTCATGGTGAGGAGCCGCGCGCCCAACCGAGCCGTCCGCGAACCGCACAAGCAGCGCGGCGTCTCGAACCATGAGGCCCCACTCACCCGTTCGCGGCGGGTCGCAGCGTCACGGGCTCATCGGCCATGACAAGGCGGTCGCGCCCGGCATCCTTCGCCACGTAGAGCGCGCGGTCAGCCGCTTCCACCAGCGAAGCGGGGCCGGCGGAGCGCTCGGTGCCCGGTCGGCACACCGCGCCGCCGAGACTGGTGCTGACCCGCCGCGTCGGTTGATTCTTCTCATGCGGGATCGCCGCCGCGCGAAGCGCCCGGCGAATCCGTTCGCCTGCGCGCGCGCAGCCCTCCGCGTCGGTGTTCGGCAGCAGCAGGGCAAATTCCTCGCCGCCATAGCGGGCCACGAGATCGCCGCCCCGTCGCGCTTCATCCGCGAGTATGCCGGCAAAGGCGTGCAGGCATTCGTCACCGGCCTGGTGCCCATAGGTGTCGTTGAAGGCCTTGAAATGATCGAGGTCGATCATCAGGAGCGCCAGCGACGAGCGCTCGCGATAGGCCCGGCCCCACTCCTCGCGCAACCGCTCGTCGAAGCGGCGGCGGTTGGCAAGGCCGGTGAGGCCGTCCTCGATCGCCAGCGTCTCCAGCTTGACCTGCAGATCCTTCTGTTGCGTGACGTCGCGCGTGATCGCCACCACCCCGTCGACCTGGCCGTCGCCGTTGCGTGTGACGCGCAGCGCGGACTCGGCCCAGATTTCCCCCTCGCCGCGGTGCCGCGTCCGGTAGGTCACGCGCGCCTCCTCGGCATCGCCCCGCCGCAGGGACGCGATCACCTCATCGAGATGGGGCACATCCATCGCATTGACGCCGGCCAGAGCAGGTTTGCCCAGCAGCTCCTGGGGATGCCAGCCCAGCAGGCGAAACGTCGCCGGTGAAGCGTACTGGATCGTTCCATCCAGTCCGATGCGGGTCACGATGTCGCTCGAACCTTCCGCGATCAGGCGGAAATTGGCTTCCTGCGATGCGAGCTCGATCGCCAGATGCCGTCCGCGCACCATCTGCCGCACCAGGAAGATGCCGATCACCGCCAGCATCATGTCGACGCCCAGTACCAGCGCGATCCGCAGGCCTGCCTCGTGGCGCCAGTTCGTCAGCACATCCTCCTTGGTCTTCGAGACCAGGACAACCATCGGGAAACGATCGCTCTTGTGGAAGGCGCCGAGGCGCGGCAATCCATCGAGCACGGACTGGAAGTGCACGGCGCCCTGGGTCTCCGGCCCGTGGGAGCCCTGGAAGAACGGCGCCCCCGAGACGTCGCGTCCGATCTGCTTGTCATCGGGACTGCGCGCCATGATGATGCCGTCGCGGTTCACCAGCGCGATCGCCCCGCGCGGACCGAGGTCGAACTGGCCGTAATATTGCGAAAAATACGCCGCATCGATCGTTGCCAGCACCACGCCGCCGAACGAGCCATCCGCATGGTTCCAGCGCCGCGACAGCGTAATCACCCACTGCCCACCCGACTTGCTGTGCACTGGCCGCCCGATCAGCATCGCACGATCGGGCGATTGCTTGTGATACCGGAAATAGTCGCGGTCGCTGTTGTTGAAGGCCGCGAGATCGACCGCTTCCGTGGTCGCGAGCCAGCGTCCGTCTTCACCGTAGACGAAAAGCCCACGGATGCGGCCGAGACTCGGCCTGCGGGCGTTGAGGACGGCCTGCAGCCGCGCGACACTGCCCTGATCGAGTCCTTCGGCTTCCAGCGCCAGCACGATGCCGGTGAGAAGCGAATGCGCGAGCTCGAAAGTGTCCTCGGCATGTTCCGTCAGCGAGCGCGCGAGGTTGCCGAGTTCGACCTCGGACTCGCCGAGTTCCTTCCCGCGCGACGCCCATTCCGACCATGCGCTCAAGGCGATGATCGCGGCACAGACCAGCGCAACGAATCCGCCTGCCAGCTGAGGCAGACGCTTCATTCCGGCTCGGTGCGGCACGGCATCCACCCCTCGGGATTTTCCTAAACGAGGAAAAGTCCCACGCACACCTTATTTATCTCTGAAATGCGTCGCTCGGCCGGCGGTCAAACGGTCGGCTGCCGTAGTCCTACGGAGCTGCACGCGGCCTGTTCCATCGGTGCGGCTCTCGATCGCGCAGACCTGCACGAGGTGTCGGCGCGAATCACGGCCTTTGCATGGTTCAAGAATCCTGAACACCGCTGCGCGAAACCCCTCCTTAACCCTGTCGGGCCGCCTTGGCCAAGCCTGCAGGCACGTGTATCAGGGAACGCATCCCGGCGCTCCCTCAAGGACCTCTCGATTGACCCGCAGTTCCGCTTCCTCCGCCTTTCTCGATGTGCTGGCAGGCCGCAGCCAGAACGTGCCCCCGATCTGGATGATGCGGCAGGCCGGCCGCTATTTGCCGGAATATCGCGAGCTGCGTGCCAAGGCCGGCGGCTTTCTCGACCTCTGCTTCACACCGGAGTTCGCGGCCGAAGTGACGCTGCAACCGATCCGGCGCTTCCAGTTCGATGCCGCGATCATCTTCTCCGACATTCTCGTGATCCCCTATGCGCTCGGCCGCGCGGTGCGCTTCGAGGCCGGCGAAGGGCCGCGGCTCGATCCGCTGGACACGCCGGAGCTGATCGCGACGCTCAAGCGCGAGGCCGATTTCGCAACACTCGAGCCGGTCTACGAGGCGCTGCGCCGCGTCCGCGCCGAGCTCGATCGCAATGTCGCGCTGATCGGCTTCTGCGGCGCGCCATGGACGGTCGCGACCTACATGGTCGCAGGCCAAGGCACGCCCGACCAGGCCCCGGCGCGGCTCATGGCCTATCGGCATCCGGACGCCTTTGCTGACATCATCGACGCGCTGGTCGAAAACTCGGTCCGCTATCTGCTCGGGCAGTTGAAGGCGGGCGCCGATGCCTTGCAGATCTTTGACACCTGGGCCGGCGTGCTCAGCCCACGCGAATTCGCGCGCTGGTCGATTGAGCCGACCCGGCGCATCGTGGCCGGCATCCGCAAGGAGGTGCCGGATGCAAAAATCATCGGCTTTCCGCGTGGCGCCGGCGCGCTGCTGCCGGCCTATGTCGAGGCAACGGGCGTCGACGCGGTGTCGATCGACTGGGCGGCGGAGCCAGAACTGATCCGCGAGCGCGTGCAGAGCAAGGTCGCGGTGCAGGGCAATCTCGATCCGCTGGCGCTGATCGCCGGCGGTGCTGCGCTTGACCGCGCGGTCGACGACGTGCTGGAGAATTTCGCGCGCGGCCGGCTGATCTTCAATCTCGGCCACGGCATCCTGCCGGAAACGCCGATCGCCCATGTCGAACGGATGATCGCGCGGGTACGGGCGTATCGCGGCTGAAATCGTCATTGCGAGCGAAGCGAAGCAATCCAGCATTCCGTCCATGTGACAGTCTGGATTGCTTCGTCGCTTGGCTCCTCGCAATGACGTCAGGGATCGCAGCAAACCTTCAGCGCGGCCGGCTGCGCTCGATCAGATCGGCCGCGCCCTTGGCGAGGAGGTCGAGCGCGACGGCGCGGCCGAGCTCGCGCGGCCGGTCGGCCGGACCTTCGCGCGAGGCCTCGATGAACAGGCCGCCGGTTTCATCCAGCACCGAGGCCGTGAGCGACAGCGCCGCGCCATCGATGGTCGCAAAGCCCGCGATCGGCGAATTGCAATGACCGTTCAGCACCCACAGCACCTCGCGCTCGGCATCGGCGCAGGCACGGGCATCGGCATCATCGACGGCCGCAAGAATCCGCCGCGTCTCGAAATCATGCGCGGCGCATTCCACCGCGACGATCCCCTGCCCCACCGCCGGCAGCATGTCTGAGGCCGGAAACTCGTAACTTGCGCGGCTTGCAAGCCCGACCCTCTCCAGCCCGGAGCGCGCCATGATCAGCGCGTCGGCAGGGCCGACCTCGCCGCCGTCAGGCAGCCGCTGCCTCTCGCCGGAATCGAGCTTGCGCACGCGCGTATCGGCCGCGCCACGAAAGTGAATCACTTCGACGCCGGGAAACAACCGCCGCGCATAGGCCGCGCGCCGCACCGCATTGGTGCCGATCTTGAACCCTTTTCCGCGCGCACGCAAAAACCCATCCAGCGAAAGCCCAGGCCGCAGCACCAGCACGTCGCCAGGTGGGTCGCGCGACAGCGTCGCGCCGATCACGAGCCCTGGCGTGTCCTCGTTGCCGGGCATGTCCTTCAGCGAATGCATCGCCGCTTCCAGCGCGCCGGCGCGGACGGCGTCGCGGATCTGCGCCACGAACGCGCCACCCTTGCCGCCATGCTTCAGCAGTTTCGAGGTCTGGTCGGTATCGCCCGTGGTCTCGAACTTGACGATCTCGATCAAAATGCCAGGTACGCGCGCGCGAAGCCGGCGCGCGATCTCCTCGGTCTGCGCCAGCGCCATCGTGCTCTTGCGCGTGCCGATCCGGAAGGGTTTTGCGGCGTCCATCAATGCACGTCCTGAAGAATCATGTCGGAGGCCTTTTCGGCGATCATGATGACCGGGGCGTTGGTGTTGCCCGACATGAGATCCGGCATGACCGACGCATCGACCACGCGCAGGCCCTCGATGCCGCGCACGCGCAGGCGATGGTCGACGACGGCGAGCGGATCGCTGCCCATCCGGCAGGTCGAGGTCGGATGATAGACCGTCGAGCCCGTCTTGCGGCAGTAGTCGAGCAGGTCCTCATCGCTTACCTTGTCCGGGCCCGGATAGACCTCGTCGACCACGAACGGTTTCAGCGCGGATGCGGCGAGAATTTTTCGCAGTATCTTGATGCCATCGATGAAGGCTGTGCGGTCGGTCTCGGTGGCGAGATAGTTGATGCGGATTTCCGGCGGCATCGCCGGGTCCGCGCTCCTGATTTTCAGCGAGCCGCGGCTCTCGGGCCGCAGCTGGCAGACCGATGCGGTGAAGCCGGAAAACGGATGCAGCTTCTCACCCATCTTGTCGGTCGAGAACGGGATGAAGTGGATCTGAATGTCGGGCGAGGCAAGCCGCGGACTGGTCTTGAAGAAGGCGCCGGAGGTGCCGGCGGCGATCGTCAGCGGCCCGTTGCGAAAGGCGGCATATTGCGCGCCCGCGAGCGCGCTCCGCAGCGGGTTGGCAACCACGTCGTTGAGCGTGACTTTTTGGGCGCAGCGCATCACGAGGCGCACCTGCAGATGATCCTGCAGGTCGTGACCGACCCCGGGCGCATCGAGCACGACATCGATACCGTGCTGCTTCAAGAGGTCGGCGGGACCGACGCCGGAAAGCTGCAACAGTTGCGGCGAATTGTAGGCGCCGCTCGACACCAGGATTTCCCGACGCGCGCGCACGCGGCGCAGTTCGCCGTTTTGCCGATATTCGATCGCGCGGGCGCGACGATCCTCGAACAGCACGCGCTGCGCCAGCGCATCGGTCTCGACACGCAAATTAGTCCGGCCGCGCGCGGGTCGAAGATACGAGAAGGCGCTGGAGGCGCGCCGGCCGCGGCGCGTCGTGGTCTGGAAGAAGCCGGCGCCTTCCTGGCTCGCGCCGTTGAAGTCCGGATTATAGGCAATGCCGGCCTCGACGGCCGCCTTCACGAAAGCTTCCGACAAGGGATCGTGATGCCGCCAGTCCGACACCGACAGCGGGCCGCCGACACCATGATAATGATCGGCGCCGCGGATCTGGTTTTCCGCCTTCTTGAAATAGGGCAGCACGTCGTCATGGCCCCAGCCGACATTGCCGTGCTGGCGCCACCGGTCATAGTCTTCGTGCTGGCCACGCACATACAGGAGGCCGTTGATCGAGCTCGATCCGCCCAAAACCTTGCCGCGCGGCTGGAACACCCGGCGTCCATCGAGCCCCGGCTCGGGCTCGGTCTGGTACATCCAGTTGACGCTTCTGTCCTTGAACAGCTTGCCATAGCCGATCGGGATGTGAATCCAGACGTTGCGGTCCTTGGGCCCGGCTTCCAGCAGCAGCACTGAATGCCTGCCGTCGGCACTCAGGCGATTGGCCAGCACGCATCCGGCCGAACCTGCGCCGACGATCACGTAATCGTACTCGGCGACCTCATGCGGGCTGTTCTTGTTCATGCTTGTCCTCGCACGCGGCGCGGCGTCAGGGATCGGCTGCTCTGCTCAGCGGCGCGTTGGCGGTGGCACCAGCCGGACGCTGATCCAAGCGAACAGGTAGCGGCGGCGTCCTGCAGGGTCAATCGCAAAAAGCGCCGATTTCGATTGACGCTTGCGCAAGCGCCCGGCGACAATCGCGCAACCATACGGGAGGAAGCAGAACAATGAAAATCTCTCGCCGCCTCGTATCGGCGTCCTGCGTGGCGCTGGCCCTTTTCGCGTACGGCGCAACCGCTGCTGCCGAAACCATCCGCCTCGGACTGCCGACCAAGACCTACTGGCCGACCACGGTTGCCGAGACCGCCGTGCGGCAGAAACTGTTCGAGAAGGAAGGCATCACTGCGGAGCTGACGATCTATCGCTCCGGCGCCGAGACGTTTGAAGGCATGGCGGCGGGTGCTGCCGACATCATCCTCGATCCGCCGTCGCTGGTCTCCGCTGGACGCAAGAAGGGCGTGATGTCGAGAATCGTGGCGCGCGCGTCGATGGGCAATTTCGGCTGGCAGCTGATGGTGCCGGCGAAGTCGGCGCTCGAGGTCAAGGACCTCGACGGCAAGAAGGTTGCAATCACGGCCGCCGGCTCCGGATCCGACCTGTTGGCGCTGTGGACCATCCAGGACCGAAAGATCGATTTCACCCGCGTGCCGGTCGGCGGCGGCGGCCTGGTGCCGAACCTGCTCGCCGGCAATGTCGACGCCGCCGTGGTGTATTCGCCGCTCTCCTTCCAGATCCTGAAATCGGGCGACGCGCGCACCATTCTGGATTATGCCGCCGCGGTGCCTCCGAACCTGACCGCCGGCTGGATCGTGACCGACAGGTTCGCCGAAGCGAAGCCTGCCCTGGTGCAGAAGGCGCTGAACGCGCTCTACGGCGCCGTGCGGTTCATGCGCGACAACCGCGACGTCACGGTCAAGCTGATCGCCGATCTTTACGAAATGCCGCCGGACATCGCCGCGCTCGAATACGACAACTCGATCATGAAGCTCGAAACCGACGGCGACATGGCCGTGCCCAACGTGCTTCCGGCGGTGCAGCTGTCGCTCGATCTCGCAAAACTCGGCGGGCTGAAGGACATCGTGCCGCCGCAGGACGTCATCTCGACGGCGTTCAAGCCGGTACCGACGAAGCCGTGACCATGGTCGAGGGCATCGGCATCAAGGTCGCGCGCATCGCCATCATCCTGGCGGTCTTTCCGGTGTGGGAACTGATGTCGCGGATCGGGCTCGTCAATCCACGGCTGCTTCCCTCGGCCTCCGACACACTGGCGACACTGCTCGATCTGTTGCAACGCGCGAGCGTCCGCAACGACCTGGCGGCGACCGCGATGGAGGTGACGACGGCCTTCGTGCTCGCGCTGCCCGCAGGCTGCCTGATCGGATTTCTCATCGCCGAAAACCGCTATTTCGCTGATGTGGTGAAACCGCTGTTGTTTTTCGCCTTCTCAACCCCGAAGTCGATCTTCCTGCCGATGTTCATCCTGGTGTTCGGCGTCGGTTTTGCGGAGAAGGTCGGCTTTGGCTTCTTCTCCACCATCTTCATCGTGGTCATGTCGACGGCGACCGCGGTGGAGTCCGTGAAGGTCGAGTATCTGACGGTCGCGCGCTCCTATGGCGCGACGCCGACACAGACGGCGCTGCGCGTCTATCTGCCGAGCATGCTGCCCGTCCTGCTCGAGGCGCTTCGGATCTCGATGATCTTCAATCTCACCGGCGTCATCCTGGCCGAAATGTACGCCTCCCGCGACGGCATCGGACATCAGATCGCGACCTGGGGCGAGAATTTCCAGATGAAGCAGCTGCTGGCGGGCGTGGTGATGGTGGCGGCGATCGCGATCGCCTTCAACGAATCGATCAGGTGGGTGGAAGCCAGATGCAGCCATTGGCGAACATAACACCGCTCAGACGACCATCGCCGGCGGGCTCGATCGAAGTCCGCAATGCCGGCCGCGTGTTCAACACCTCCACGCAGGACGTGATCGCGCTTGCCGACGTTTCGCTCGACATCAAGCCGGGACGCTTCGTCGTGCTGGTCGGACCGAGCGGCTGCGGCAAGTCGACGCTGCTGATGATGCTGGCGGGCCTGCTGCCGCAATCCACCGGGATCGTCACCATCAACGGCGCGCCGATTCCAAGGCCCGACCCGGATCGCGTCGGCGTGGTCTTTCAGGAAGCGAGCCTGTTTCCCTGGCTGACGGCGGAGGAAAACGTCGAGTTTCCGCTCCTGCTGCGCGGCGTCGCCAAGGCCGAACGCCGGGCGAAGGCGCAAGAGGCCGTGAGGCTGGTCGGACTGGACGGGTTTGGCCAGCGCCATCCGCACGAGCTCTCGGGCGGCATGAAGCAGCGCGTCTCGATCGCGCGCGGCCTCGTGCAGGATCCCCCGGTCCTTCTGATGGACGAGCCGTTCGCGGCGCTGGACGAGCAGACGCGGATGACCATGGGCGACGAGCTGTTGCGAATCTGGGCTGCGACCGCAAAGACCGTCGTGTTCGTCACCCACAGCCTCACCGAAGCCGTCTATCTCGCCGACGAGGTGGTGGTGATGTCGCCTCGCCCGGGCCGGATCGTCGATCTGTTGCAGGTGCCGCTGCCGCGCCCGCGCACGTACGAGATGCTGAGCGGCGATGCGTTCGGAAGCTTGCGCGAGCGCATCTGGCGGCATATCCGGAAATCGGCATGAGGGTGGCGATGAAAGCCTCGACGCTCCGCTGGCTGATCGTGATCGGCCTCATCCTGCTCTGGGAAGCCTTGCCGCGCAGCGGCCTGGTGCCCGAGCTATTCCTGCCGTCGCTGTCATCGACGCTGACCGCGGGATGGAACGAGGCCCGTGAGTATGGTCAGGCTCTCACCGTGACGCTGCTCGAGGTTGCGATCTCCATGGTCTTTGCCTGCGGCGGCGGCATCCTGCTCGGCGCCATGGTCGGCAGCCTGCCGCGGCCGCGCGGGCTGATCATGCCGGTCGTGTCGAGCCTCTACGCGGTGCCGCTCGTCATTCTCTATCCGGTCTTCACCGTGTGGCTCGGCATCGGCTCGGAATCCAAGATCGCGTTCGCGTCGATCTACGGCTTCTTGCCGACGATGCTCGCAACCGCGGCCGGCATCCAGACCATCGACCCGCAACTGCTGCTCGCCGCCCGCAGCATGGGCGCCACGCCGCTGCAGCGACTCGTCCGCGTGATCATCCCTGCGGCGGTCCCGACGGTGCTGTCGGGCCTGCGCGTCGGCGGCGCGCTCGTCATCGTCGGCGTGGTGGTTTCGGAAATGCTGATCTCCTCGGCCGGGATCGGCTATCTGATCTCGCGTTACCGGACCATCCTCGACAGCCCGCATGTGTTCGCGGGCGTGCTGCTGGTGCTGGCGATGGCGATTGCGTTCAATGCCGTGCTGCGCTGGATCGAGAGCAAGGCTGCGATCTGGCGCACCGGAACGCGCAGCGGCCAGAGCGCCGCCGGCGCAGTTGCCTCCAGCGTCTTGCAGCCCGCGGCCTGACCACGACCCCACCGAAGGAGAGCATCGTGAAACTGCCCACGCATCTTCTGCCGACCACGGTGGTCGGAAGCTACCCGCAACCGGACTGGCTGGTGGACCGTGCGCTGCTGTCCAAATCGGTGCCGCGCACGCGGATGCAGGCGATGTGGCGGCTGCCGCCTGCGCACCTCGAGGAGGCGCAGGACGACGCGACCATTGTCGCGATCCGCGACATGGAGCGCGCCGGCATCGATATCGTCACCGACGGTGAAATCCGCCGCGAGAGCTATTCCAACCGCCTGGCAACCGCGCTTGACGGCATCGATACCGACAATCCGGCTATCATCGTGTCACGGTCCGGCTTGGAAACGCCCGTGCCGCGCGTGGTCGGAAAGATCCGCCGCAGCGCCCCGGTGGAATTACGCGACATGGAATTCCTGCGCAAAAACACCGACCGTGCCGCCAAGATCACGCTGCCCGGCCCGTTCACGATGAGCCAGCAGGCCAAGGATGAGTTCTACGGAGATGACGAGGCCCTGGCGATGGCGTTCGCGGAGGCGGTCAATGCCGAGGCGCGCGATCTCGAGCGGGCCGGCGCCGACGCGATCCAGCTCGACGAGCCCTGGGTGCGCAACAATCCGGAGCTTGCCAGGCGCATCGCCGTGAAGGCGATCAACCGCGCGCTCGACGGCATCACGGTGCCGACCGTGGTGCATCTCTGCTTCGGCTATGCGGCTGTCGTGCCGGGCTCGACCAAGCCCGCGGGATATTCTTTCCTGTCCGAGCTTGCCGACACCTCGGCGGAACAGATCTCGATCGAGGCGGCGCAGCCGCGGCTCGATCTCGGCGTGCTCAAGGATCTCGCGCCGAAGAAGATCATGCTCGGCGTGCTCGATCTCGGCGATCCCGAGATCGAGACCGTATCGGTGGTCTCCGAGCGCATCCGCAACGGGCTGAAGCACGTCGGGCCCGACAGGCTCGTGCTCGCACCCGACTGCGGCATGAAATACATGCCGCGAGCGACCGCATTCGGAAAGCTGAAGGCGATGTGCGAGGCGGCCGCGCGTGTGCGCAGCGAGCTCAGTTAGTGCTCGCAATGCGCACCGACACAATCACAGCGGCAGCGTATCGAGCAGCGGCTTTGCCAGATGAAGGATCTGGTAGGCCTCTTCGCCGGCCACGCCGCGCGGCTCCTGTTCGGAGAGCAGGATACGCGTGATCCTCCAGGTCTGCGCATCGACGCCGACAGCGGCGGCGACGATGCCGGCCTGTTCGGCGGCCGCGCGGTTCTTCGCTATTTCATCCGCGAGCACCGAGGTCAGCTCGGCATCGAGCGGGATGTCCTGCTGCTGCTTATATGCGAAACGGGCCTCGCGTCCCGGCCCCCTGTGCGCATCGAGCGCCACGCGGGTCTCGATATCAGCCCGGCCAAAACTGTCGGTGACGGACTTGTAGCGGCCGCTGACGAGGAAATCGCGAAACGCCTCGTCCTTGCGCCAGAGATAGAGCGAGGAATATTCGCTCGTGATGGCGCCGAAGCGGCCACGCTCGCGCAGCAGAAATCCCTTGAAAAAGAGCTCGGGCACCGCATCCCAGAGCGGGCCGCGCGCCTTGGCGCGCTTGCGAATGATCTCGACGTCGTAATCGGCCGGCAGCCGATGGGCGTAATGGGCAATGATCATGGCTGGATTCCTTTGAGGTTGGACATCGCGTCGTCAGCTGTTGTCGGGCGCGTATTGCGCGATGCCGTTGCCGAACGACCAGTTCTCGGGGACGACTTCGACCAGGTTGATGAGCACGTCTTCCGGCCGCAGTCCGGCCGTCTTCGTCAAATTCTCGGCGATCCGACGGTACAGCGCCTTCTTCTTGTCGAGCGTGCGCGTGTTGTTGGCGGTGACCTGGATGATGACGAGATCGTCGCCGCGTTTGATGCCGAGATAGGACGGGTCGTAGCTAAAGTCGGCGTCGTCATGCTCGGTGATCAGCATGAAGCGATCGCCCTCGGGCACATCGAAGACGCCGAGCATGGCATCGTAGATGCCGTCGAGAATGGCTTTCCGGTAGGCGGCGGGCTTGCCGCGCCGCAGGGAAACGCGTGTGAGTGGCATGATGTCCTCCAGAACGGTTGTCATCCAGGGACAGAAATAGCGTACCGTTGATCATTTCGAAACGACATGATATATTGTTTCAATGATTTCGTTTTTTAATGTCTGGAAATCATGAAGAGCCTCGATATCGAAGCCGTGCAGGCGTTCGTCCTGACGGCGGATCTCAGGAGCTTCACCCGTGCCGCCGAAGCGATGGACTGCACGCAATCGGCGGTGTCGCTGAAGATCAAGCGGCTGGAGGACGGGCTGGGCCGCAGGCTTCTGGAGCGGACGCCACGAATGGTGCGCCTGTCCGCCGACGGCAGCGCGTTCCTGGAGCCGGCGCGCAACCTCGTCGCCGCGCATCAGGGCGCGATTGGCTCATTCGGGCTCGCGCGGCGGCGGCTCGTGGTCGGCATCAGCCATCACGTGGTCGGCGCCGAGCTGCCGCTCCTGTTGAAGCGGACCAGCGCGGCCGAACCGGGCCTCGTGCTGGAGATGCGCGTTGCGACCTCGCGCGAGGTGATCGAGGAGTTCGATCGCGGCGTGATCGACGCGGCGATCGTGCTGCGTCACGACAACCGCCGCAAAGGCGGGGAGATCATTCTCGAGGAGCAGTTCGCCTGGATGGCCGCGCCCGATTTCGTTCATCATGCGGGCGAGCCGCTGCGGCTTGCCGCGCAGGCCGCGCCCTGCAGCGTGCGGAGCCTGGCGATCGACGCGCTGAACGCGGCCGGCATCGCCTGGACCGAGGTGTTCGTCGGCGGCGGCATCGCGACGACGGGCGCCGCCGTCTTGGCCGGTCTTGCGGTCGCGGCGCTCGGACGCCGCGTGGCACCGCTCGGCACGATCGATGTCGGTCCGCGCTTCGCTCTGCCGCCGCTGCCGACGCGCGACGTGGTGCTGCACGTCAATGCCAGGGACCGCCAGGCGAAGAATTCGCTGAAGACGCTCGCCGCGGCCATCCGCGCGACGGCGAACTGAAATCTCACCTGTTGACGCTCAACCCCGTGGCACGGCGAGCGACGCCAGGCCTTCGACGTCAGGAGCCTCGTCGAGCGACCAGACCGCCTCGATCAAGGGCGCGATATCATGACCAGGATTCCAGCCGGCAGCGGCCGATCGCAGCTTCATCTCCAGGTCCTGATCGCTCATCGGGTTGGCATCACTGCCGCGCGCAGCGGACTGCGAGATCCGATGGATCGTTCCGTCGGCGGCAGTGATCTCTACGGCGGCTGCGATCGTGGCCAGGGATTCGTCGCGAACAAGTTCGACCTTGCGTCGCAACGCCGCGATGCTCGGGTCATGCACACAGGCGTCGTCGAATTGATCGAGGCCCGCCTCGCCATGCACCAGGGCCGCCGCGACCGCATGCTGAACGCTCACCTGCGATTCTAGCCCGGTCGAGATCGCCGCCCGATCGGTGCGGTGCGCCAGCAGCGGATTGCCGCGCACCACGACGCGTGCCACCTCGACGCGCGGATTGTCGCGGCGCCAGTCCAGCACGCAGTCGAGCACCGGATGAATCACGAAACCGCACGGATATGGCTTGTACGAGGTCGCCATGATCTCAAAACGTTCACCTAGTCCGTCGGTGACACAAGACAAATCGGGAGGATCGCCCATCGCATTGTAAAAGCCCTGGCTCCCTGCAAGCGGCTCTGCTGGTCCGTCAAAGCCCTTCTCCGCCAGCAGCGCCGACCACAGGCCGTTGCGCGCGGCATTCCCGACGCTCACGCTTTTTGCCGCGGTCCCCAGGCATTCGCACAGGCCTGACGATTGCGTGGAAGCCACGCCCAGCGCCGATACCAGCGCCCGCTCGCTCAAGCCCAAAAGCCTGCCGCTGCCGGCCGCGGCGCCGAACACGCCGCAGGTCGAGGTGATATGCCAGCCTTTGTTGTAATGCTGCGGCGAGATCGCGCGCCCGATGCGGGCCTGGATTTCATTGCCAAGGATCAAGGCGAGCAGCAAATCCGACCCGCTGACCGTCCGCAATTCCGCAAGCGCCAACAGCGCCGGCGCCACCGGCGCCGTCGGATGGATCACGGTCGGCACATGCGTGTCACAGAAGTCGTGCACATTGGCGGAGGCGGCATTGAGAAACGCGGCGCCGAGCGCATCGATCCGCTCGGGCCGCCCGATCACGGCGGCTGGCCGGCCGCCGGAGAAATCGGCAAGCGAACGGATCGCGGTTTCGATCGGCGAGGTGCGGCAGCCCGCGAGCGCGACGGCGAAGAAATTCATCAGCGACCGCTTGGCCTGGTGGCGCACGTCAGGCGGTACATCATCCCATCGCGTCGCAACAACGTGATGCGCAAGCTTTTGCGTGACGTCAGGCCGTTGCAACATGCTGCCACCCAAGTTCCACGTCTCCATCCGTGACGCCAAGCGTAACGATAGACCCTGCTGGCGTTTTCGCCCTATTGTCGGACAGGTTAGCAGACCCATGATGAAGCCGGGCAGAATTTGAACAGGAGTCAAATCCTCATGCGAATGCGGATGCTCGCCCTGGCATTGGCCCTTGCCTTCACAGGCACCGTGATCTCGGCGCGCGCCGAGGACTATCCGTCACGCCCGATCCGGCTGATCGTGCCCTTTGCCGCAGGCGGCGCGGCCGACTCGGTTGCGCGCATCCTGGCCAAGCGCGTTGGCGATGCGCTTGGCCAGACCATCGTGGTGGAAGATCGCGGCGGCGGCGCCGGCATCATCGGGACCGAACTCGTCAAGAAAGCCGATCCGGACGGATATACGCTGCTGCTGGGTCAATCCGGACCAATCTCGATCAATCCGGGCATCTACGCCACGCTGTCCTACGATCCGGAAAAGGATTTGGTGCCGATCACGATGACGACCTCTTACCCCTATGTCATGGTGGTCAGTCCTGCCCTCGGCGTGAAGACGCTCGCGGATTTCGTCACGCTCGCGAAACGCAGGCCGGGCGAATTGAACTATGGCACGGCCGGCGTCGGCGCCGCCAATCATCTGGCAACCGAGCTGTTCGACAGCAAGGCCGGGATCAGGATGACCCACATTCCCTATCGCGGGACTTCGCTGGCCGTCACCGACCTGATCGCGGGACAGGTGCAGCTGGTGTTCGCTGACCCCGTCTCCGCACTCGCCCAGGTCAATGCCGGCACGCTGATTGCGCTCGCGGTCACCAGCAAGGACCGATCACCCGTCGCGCCCACTGTCCCGACGCTGTCGGAAAGCGGCTATCCCGGTTTCGATGCGATCGGCTGGCATGGCATCATGGCGCCGGCCGGCACGCCGCAAGCGATCGTGAACCGGCTCAACACCGAGATCATAAAGGCATTGAAGGATCCGGACGTCGCGAAACTGATCGAAGCGCAGGCGATCGAGGTCGTCGGCAGTTCGCCGGACGCCTTCGCCAGCTTCATCAAGCACGACATCGCCACCTGGAAGGACGTCGCGCGTCAAGCGAAGGTGGAAGTGAAATAACGGGAGACACGCGCCGAGGGCGGATAATCCCGGCTCGGCCAGCGGTCATCCCGTCGGCGCCGCATCCGCCCGATGCATGGTGTCGATCGTGACCAGCCCTTGCGCGCGCGACACGCAGGGGCAGATTTTTTGGTTCTCGCGCTTCTGCGCATCGCTGAAAAACACGTCGCGATGATCGATCCGGCCGTCGACATCGACCACGTCGACCGCGCAGACGCCGCATTCGCCGCGCTTGCAGTCGGAGATCAAGTCGTGGCCCGCCTCGCACAGCACATCCAGCATCGAGCGATCGCGGGGAATGACGAGCTCCGCGCCGGTGTCTTTCACACGCACACGGAACGGCTCCGCGGCAAAGCTGCCACTCGATCCGAATGTTTCATAGGAAAAGTCGGTCGGTGCACGGCCGCACGCCGCCCAGGCGCCTCGCGCCGCTTCCAGCATCCGCATCGGGCCGCAGAACAGCGCGACCGCCTGCGGCGGCATCTTCGAAAACGTCGCTGCGAGATCGATGCGCTCGCCCTCGTTGCCGGCGTAGACCCTGAGACGGTTACCGAGCAGGGCTTCGAGGTCGTCGAGATAGGCGGCGTCACGCCGCGAGCGGACCGCGTAATGCAGCATGAAGCAGGCCTCGCGCCGCTGCAGCGCCTGCGCCGCGCCGAACAGCGGCGTGATGCCGATGCCGCCCGCGACCAGGCAATAATTCCGGCGCTGCCAATCGATCGCAAACAGCGAGGCCGGCGCCGTGACATTGAGCCGCGCGCCCTCGCGAAGCGACCACATGTAGCGCGAGCCGCCGCGCGAATCCTCGGCGAGACGGACGGCGATGCGAAAGCCGGCGGACGCGGCCTCGCCGACCAGCGAGTAGGAACGGACATCCGGACGGCCGTCGATGCTCACGCCGACCTTGATGTGGCTTCCGACCGGAAAGGTAGCTGAGCTGAATTGATCGGGCCGGATCAGGATTTCACGGATGCGCGGCGCCACGTCGCGTGTCGCGACCACGGTGGCAGGACCCCAGATCTCCTCGAATCGCATGCTCGCCTCGCCTTAAATGGTGTTGGCCTTGATCAGCGCCGATGCCGGCAGCAGATCGAGATGGGCACGGTTCTTCAGCGCCGAGCGCAGATTGCGCGCGGCAAGCCGCGCATGCTCGCGCATGATGGCTTCGGCACGCGCGCCCTCGCGATTTTCGATGGCGTCGAGCACGATGCGGTGGTGATCCTGCGCAATCATCAGGATCTGCCGCGCCTCAGGCAGCGCCGACTGCGCCATCACGAAGCCGCTCGGCGATGCAAAGGGCAGCGCGGAGGCGCGGTCGATCTGGCGGATCAAGGGCGGGCTGCGCGACAGCTCGCCGAGCAGCGCATGGAAGCGCGCATTCAGCGCCACATAGGCCGAGAACGCGTCGATCGACAGCGGTTCCTGCACTGTCAATTCGTCGATCTGCGCGAGACACTCGCGCAAGGGTTCGAGATCGCGCACCGAGACGCCGCGCTCCGCGGCGAAGCGCGCGGCCAGCCCCTCCAGCGTGCCGCGCAGCTCGATGGAATCGAGAATGTCGCGCTCGGAAAACGCTTTCACCATGAAGCCGCCAGAGGGAATCGCCTCCAACAACCCTTCCTCTTCGAGCCGCACCAGCGCCATCCGCACCGGGGTGCGCGACACGCCGGTGGTCTCGACCGCCTGCAGTTCGGACATCCGTTCGCCCGAACGCAGGCCACCCGACAGGATCAGGTCTCGCAACGCAAGCTGCGCCCGCACGGTCTGCGAGACGGCGCGATCGCTGTCACGCTCGGCCATCGCCTACTCCGCGGCCTCGAGCTGCTGTGGCGCTTCCAGAGCGATCATGCGGTCGATGGCGCGGCGCGCCCACATCGCGCCGGCATCGATGTTGAGATTGTAGAACACGCGGTCGGGGTTCTCGTCGATGGCGCGCTGCTGCGCCTCGAGGATCAGTTCGTCCTCGCGAAAAATGCCGGAGACGCCGTCGCGAATCTCGGTCGTCAGCCGCTGCTCGGACAGGCGATAATTGCGGACGAAGGCCCAGAAATAGTGGCAAGTCGCCTCCGTCTCCGGCGTGATGGTGTTGAGCACGAAGCCGCTGACGCCCTGCGAGCGATCGCCTTCGGCTGCGCCGGTGCCGACCGGCGCCACGCCGACGTCGATGTTGACGGTGCACGGCGCCTCGAAATGAATGATCTGCCAGCGATCGACCGGCCCGGGCTTCTGCAACTGCTTGGCCCAGAACGGCGGCGCCTCGATCCCATGCATCCAGCGCGTCACGGTCGCGGTCCTCTCGCCATGGCTGACGTCGAACGGCGCTTCCGCCACCGCGTCGTTGCCGATGCTGGAGGAATGCACAAAACTTTCGTGGGTCAGATCCATCAGGTTGTCGACGACGAGACGGTAGTTGCACTTGACGTGAATGGTCTTGCCGTCACCGGCCCAGGCCGGATCGTCGTTCCAGCGCATGTCGGGAATCTTCGCCGGATCGGCGAGCGCGGGATCGCCCATCCAGAGCCAGATGAAACGGTGACGCTCGACGGCCGGATAGGCGCGCACGCAGGCCGACGGATTGATGGTCTCCTGCGAGGGCATGAAGGTGCAGCGGCCCTGCGCGTTGAACTTCAGTCCATGATAGCCGCACACCAACGTGTCGCCATCGAGCCGCCCCTTCGACAGCGGTACCAGGCGGTGCCAGCAGGCGTCCTCGAGCGCAGCGATCGCGCCGTCGCGCTTGCGGTACATCACGACATGCTTGCCGCAGATCGTTCGCGGCAACAGCGCCGGCTTCAGCTCCGCGTCCCAGGCGGCGGCGTACCAGGCATTCATGGGAAAGGAAGCGGCCATGGGGGTCTCTCGAATTTTGAATACTTATTGTATACATAATAGGTCAGCCAACGTCAACAATCAATGAAATGAGCAGAAAATACCTCCGTATTTGAGATTTATGTATACAGATCGCGTCAAGAATCCCCGCCGAAAGAGAATACAAGGAGCTCATCAAGCGGGCCGGGCTCGCAACTCCTTCGACGCCAGCGACGATTTTCCGGGCAGCTACGGGAGTCGCGCAGCGGCCCGGCGATCGCAGGCTCCGGTATGAAGATGCTCCGCGTGTGCGCATCAGCTCGCGAACACAATGCAGCCTCCGCTCTTCACCACACTGCGAGTGCAGACCTGTTGTCGGACACCGTCTTTCGATAGGATTTTTCATCCGTCGCGGAGGGCTTCAAGATGCGATCAGGCGATGCCTCGAGGATCGGCCTTCGACGTTGCGCGCAAGGCGCCATGAAGGCGCACTGGATTGTCGCACTCGGCGTGCTGATCGGCGCGACGCCACCGGCCTTCGCGCTGACAAAGGAGGCGGCGATCGAAAGCTGCCGCATGAGTGTCGGCCGACCGATCGTCATGGCCTGCATGCAGGCGAGCGGCGGCCGTGCGAACCTCGAGGATTGCCGCGCCAAGGCCAAGCCGAAGGTCGTGGCCTGCGTGATGGCGGCGCTCAATGCCGCCAACGGCCGCGCCAATGTCGCCGTCGCGGCTCCGACCGAGGCCGCACCGAAGCCGCGGGCAGGCGCCGCGCCCTCCGTGGGTTTCGTCGCCCCGCCACGAACGATTTCCGACGTGACCGCCATCCTCGACAGCGAAAAGCCGGATCTCAAGACCATCGAGGACCTGAAAGGCGATGCCAACGCTGAGCCGAGCGGCAAGGAATCGCGCGCGGATCTCGCGCAGTTCTATTTCGATCGCGCCAATGCGCGCGCGCAGCTCGGTCGCCTGACCGACTCGACCGCCGACATCAACAAGGCGATCGAGGTGGGAGCCGGTGCCGTCACTCCTCACCTGATGGGCCGACTGATGCAGCTTGCCTCCGTGCAATATGGCGCGGCCGGCGAGCCGAAGAAGGCCCTGGAGGTTCTGCAACGCCTGTCGCGCGAGGTGGCGAGCCGGCAGGGTGCCAAGGGCCTGCAGTTTGCAACCAACCGTCAGATCATCGGCATTTTCGTCCAGATGGCGGACATTGCGCAGGCCGAAGGCTATCTGCGTCGGAGTCTCGCTGGAATTCAGGAGGCGCGGACCAGCGGCCTGCCGGGATGGCGCGCCACCTATGACAAGTTCGGCCAAAGCTGGGAATCCGACATCGACTATGCCCGTGGAATCATCCAGGAAGCCCGCGGCCAGTACGGTGAGGCGGAGGCTGCCTATCGCGCCGCCGAATTGCGCAAGCGCGCATCGATGAAAGCAATCCTCGAAGCCGATGACCCGCCATCGGAATCGGTGCTCCTGCTGGCGATCGACGGAACGGTGCTCAGCCAGGCGCGGATGAAGGCCAAGCAAGGACGGCTGGAGGAAGCCGAGGTCGACGCGCGGCGCGCGCTGCTGTCGCGACTGAAGGATAGCGGCAAGTATAACGCGACGACGCCGCGCTACGTCGTGGGTCTCGCGTCCATTCTGGTCGAACAGGGCCGCTACGCCGAGGCCGAGCAGCTCGCACGCGTGGCGATCGAGATCAACCAGACATTCGGCGTGGCTGAGGATTCGACCTCGACCGTGCAGCTGCTGTCGCAACTCGGCAACATCCTCACCATGGAGCGCAAGCGGGAAGCGGTCGAGATCTATGGCCGGATCGACAAGGCAATCGCCAACTGGGATGCGCGGCCGCGCCAGATCTATGAGCTCAATCCATCACGCATCCTGGCGCTCTACAATTCGGGACAGGTCGACGCCGGCATCGCCGCAGCCGAACGGCTGGTGAGCAACCTGACCGCCCGGGTTGGCGAATCCCATTTCGACACGGCATCGGCTCACGGCTGGCTGGCCATCGGATTGCTGCGCGCGCGCCGCGACGCGGACGCCATCCGCGAGTTCAAGCTGGCGATCCCCGGCATGATGGCGGCCGCGCGCGAGAATGCCGATGATGACTCTTCGCTCAAGACGGCGCGCAGACAGCGTTTGCAGACGGTGGTCGAAGCCTATCTCGTCATGCTCGCGCAAGCGCGCGATCCCGCCGCCGATGTCGGCGAAGAGACCTTTGGCCTCGCGGACGCCGTTCGCGGCCAGGCCGTGCAGCAGGCGCTGGCCGCCTCCAGCGCACGCGCCGCGGCCAGGGATCCCGCACTGGCCGAGCTCGTCCGCAAGGAGCAGGATCTTTCCAAGCAGCTCAACGCGCAACTCGGCACCTTGACCAATGCGCTCTCGCTGTCGTCGGAGGAACGCGACGAGAAGGCGATCCAGGCGATCAACGCCTCGATTGCCGGCCTGAAAGCGGATCGGCAGAAGGCGCGCCTCGAGATCAACGGGCGATTTCCGGCCTATGCCGAGCTGGTCTCGCCGAAGCCGCCGACGGTTGCGGAGCTCCGCGCAACGCTGGCTGATGACGAGGCCATGCTGTCGTTCTATTTCGGCCAGAACGGCAGCTTCGTCTGGGCCGTTCCGAAGAACGGACCTGTTGCGTTTGCGGCCATCGCGGCGAAAAGCGGGGAGATCGAGAGCAAGATACGCAGGCTGCGCGAGGCGCTGGAGCCCCAGGCCGCGATGATTTCGGATATCCCGCCGTTCGATCTGAAGCTTGGCTACGAGCTCTACCAGTTGCTGCTGAAGCCGGTGGAGAGCGGCTGGAAGCCGGCCAAGAACCTGATCGTCGTGACCAATGGCGCGCTCGGCCTGCTGCCGCTGTCGCTGCTGCCGACGGCGCCCGCGGAAGCGAAGGTCGATGATGATCCCTTGTTCTCGAGCTATCGCGACGTGCCGTGGCTCGCCCGCACCCATGCGGTCGCCACCATCCCGTCGGCGGCGGCGTTGCGCACGCTCAGGCAACTGCCGCCGGGACGGCCGGATCGCGAAGAGATCATAGGGTTCGGCGATCCCTATTTCAGCAAGGACCAGCAAGCCGAGGCCGAACAGCCGGCGCCCACGACAGAGGTCGCTGATGCCGGCGGCAATGTCACGCGCGGCGTACCGCTGAAACGACGCAACAGCCCGAAGCTCGACGGGGTGGACAGCGCGGAGCTCGCGCTGCTGCCCCGGCTGCCCGATACGGCCGAAGAGCTGAAGTCGATTGCGCTGGCGTTGCAGGCCGATCCGTCAAAAGTCCTCTATCTCGGCAAGAATGCCTCCGAGAGCACGGTGAAGAGCATGAACCTCTCCGGCTTCAAGGTGCTCGCCTTCGCCACCCACGGGCTGGTGCCGGGCGAGCTCAACGGCCTGACGCAGCCTGCGCTGGCGCTGTCCTCTCCGAGTGTGACCGGAGAGAACGCGGACGGCCTCCTGACCATGGAGGAAATTCTTGGATTGAAGCTTGATGCCGACTGGGTCGTGCTGTCGGCCTGCAACACGGGCGCCGGCGCCGGTGCCGGCGCGGAAGCCGCCTCCGGGCTTGGCCGCGCCTTCTTCTATGCGGGAACGCGGGCGTTGCTGGTGACGAACTGGTCGGTGCATTCGCAATCCGCGCGACAGCTCGTCACCGACCTGTTCAAGCGCCAGGCCGAGAACACGAAACTGGGCCGCAGCGAGGCGCTGCGGCAAGCCATGATGGCGCTCGTGGATGGCCCCGGCTATCTCAACGCCGACGGCAAGACGGAATTCTCCTACGCCCATCCGCTGTTCTGGGCGCCGTATACGATCATTGGCGACAGCGCACGCTAAAACTTTTCTTGGGAGAGAATAGGGATTTTGAGATGAAATTGAACAGGATCGGGCCGATCATTCTGGCGTTGGGCCTGGTGATTGCGGGTCGCGCCGGCGCGACGCAGTTGATTACCGACGAGGAGGCCAAATTGCCCCCGCCGAAGGGCGCCATTGCCGCCGAGCGGCGCGGCATTCTGCGCGGGCCGAAGGTCGACGTCATCTTGCCGGGCGACGGCGTTCATTCGCCTCTGCACCTTCAGATGAAATTCGAGGCTTTTGGCGGCGCGAAGATCGATCCGGACTCGGTGAAGATGACGTTCCTGCGGACACCGAATGTCGACCTCACGTCGCGCATCAAGCCGTTCATCCAGGCCGCCGGAATCGATATCCCCGATACTGAATTGCCGCCCGGCGAGTACACCATTCGGGTCGATATCAAGGACTCCGATGGCCGGATCGGCACGACGAGCTTTGTCCTCAAGGTCAGCCCCTGATCGCGCAATGATCTGTCCTTATTGCCAATCGCAAAACTCCGACGCAGCCCTGGCGTGCTGCGCATGCGCGCGGGACATCGCGATACCGGCACAGCTCGAGGCCGAGCGGGACGAACTGCTCCGCAAGCGGGAGCTCATTCACGACGAGCTGCGCAAAGCCGAAGCCGAGATCGCCGTGATCCGAAGCCGAGCAAGATAGCGACGATGGATTGCCCGTTTTGCGCCGAAACCATCAAGGACGAAGCGATCGTCTGCAAGCACTGCTCGCGCGACCTGCGCGTCGTCAGGCCGATGCTGCTCGAGATCCAGGAGATCGTCGCCGATATCGACCGGCTCAGGCGCAAGCTCGACCGCGTCAAGGTCAGGCTCGAGCGACACAGGAATCCATTCCGGTATTTCGCCTCCCACATCGTCTCGTACGTGCTCGTTCCCACGCTGCTGCTTTTGATCGCACATGCGCTGGTGACGATCGTGCTGAACCTCTCGCCGCTGCCGCTGCGGCTGGCCTCGGTGCTGATTCCGATCCTGTTCGGCTTCGCCACCTATCCGCTCAACAAGGTCTGGTTCGGCGGCGCGTTCGCGCTGGGTCTGGCGACCGCGAGCCTCAGCATCACCTTGATGCTGACCGTGACCGGCCTGCACGATCAGGTCCCGATCATGCCGGAGTCGCCGGTCGAGTGGCGCGAGGTGATCGAATATGGCAGCAGCATCCTGCTCGCCTTCGTCTCCGGCAACCTGCTCGGCGTCCTGATCTTCCAGGTGCTGCCCGGCGTGCTCGCGCAGGGCGGCAAGCCGAACGCCGCCGCCTTCACGGTCGCCCGCCTGCTCGGCCAGCATGTCGGCGAAGAGCAGCTTCGCCGCCGGGCGCGGCTGATTCAGGATCTCGCTCGCACTGTCGTCCCCCTCGTCGGCGTGGCGGCGACCGCCATCGCCTCGCTCTATACCGGGCTGAAAGGCATTTTGGGCTGACTCAATCGGCCTCACCGTCCTCGTCCCACGGCGTCCACCCCGACAGAAAGTTGCAGACGTCGTCCGCCAATTCGCCTGCCTTGGTGTCACGGCCGCGTGCATCCGAAGCCGAGACAGGGAGTTCGCCGCAGAACAGCCAGGAGACAGGGACTGCGGAAGCCACCGGCCGCGCCGATGCCTCCACGCCGAACACGACGATCATGGCGGCCAATACCGCGAGCATGATGGCAGGCACCAGAGATTCTCGGATATCTGCCGTCACCTTTGATCACTCCGTCTCCGGCAAGGCCCCTTCGCCGGCAAGATCGAAGTCTGGACTTGAGAACTTGTCCCGGTGATGTCCTGCAAATGCCCTATTTTTGCACTCCGTAACCTATGGCGGCGCGTGCAACACGCGGTTACAAAAATCCGCTTCCACGGATGGCCCACGGGCGGGATAGTCTGGCATGGCCGAGCATCTCCTCATCGTCGACGATGACAAGGAAATCTGCACGCTGTTGTCTCAGTTCATGACGCAGCACGGCTATCGCATTTCAGTCGCCCATGAGGGCCGGACCATGATGCATGCGCTCGAGAGCGCCCGCATCGACCTCGTCGTGCTCGACGTCATGTTGCCGGGCGAAAGCGGGCTCAGCCTGTGCCGCCGCGTGCGTTCCAGTGCGACGATCCCGATCGTGATGCTGACCGCCGTCGGCGGCGAGACCGATCGCATCGTCGGCCTGGAGATGGGTGCGGACGACTATCTGCCGAAGCCGTTCAATCCGCGCGAGCTCCTGGCCCGCGTGCGCGCGGTGCTGCGACGCGCCGGCGGTCCTGCGGGGAGCGCGCTGAACGGAACCGGCCGCGTCCTTGAATTCGGCGGCTGGCGCCTCGACGTGACCGGGCGTCGGCTGTTTTCGCCGGCCGGCGCGCTGGTGCCGCTGCGCACCGCGGAGTTCGACCTCCTGGCCGCATTGGCCGAACGGCCGCAGCGGGTGCTCAATCGCGACCAGTTGCTCGACCTCTCGCGTGGCCGGGCCGCCACCAGCTTCGATCGCAGCATCGACGTGCAGATCAGCCGGCTCAGGCGCAAGCTCAAGATCGATGCCGATGGACCGGACCTGATCAGGACGGTGCGCGGCGGCGGCTATGTCTTTGCCGCAACCGTCGCGGTGGCGGAGGCCGAAGCATGAGGGAATGGCGTCTCAACAGCCTCGCGACGAGGATTGCCGTCACCATTCTGCTTGCGATCGTGTTGAGCGTCGCCCTGACGATCGCGCTGATGTTCGGCCTCCGTCACTGGTCGGATCCGCAGGAGCTTCGAACTGAAGCGGGGTCACATTCCTTCGTCACCATCAACTTCGGAAATTTCGATCGCTATCACAACGTGCCGATGGCAGCGGCTCGCATAGCGACCATAGCGGAAATTGCCGGCCGAGCTCCACCGACCGATCGTCCCGCCGTTGTCGCCGCGATCTCGACCGATTCGCTGCGGGCCAGCGTACATGATGAGCCCGTTCTCGGTTCGAGCACAAAATCGCGCGAGCACCTCAACCGGCTCCGCGAGCTTATCGAGATGGCGCTGGAAAGCGCGCCTAACACCGTGCGGGTTGCGGCCCGCTCCCATGATGGACGTCTTTCGGACGAGGCCATGGTGATTGACGAACTCGACGTCGAGATCAGGCTGCCGGATGGCAAATGGCTTGTCATCAGCACGTCGGACGTCATGCTCGGAGTAATGCTGCCCAGAGCCATCAGTCTCGCGATCGTCTTTGCACCGACGCTCTTGCTCGTCACCCTGCTCTCGGTCTGGACCGCGCGGCGATTGGCCCGCCCGATCTCGGCGTTTGCGACCGCCGCCGAGCGCTTCGGCATGGGTGCGGAGGCCATTCCCCTCCCGGAGCGCGGGCCGCGGGAGGTCCGCACGGCGATCCGCGCCTTCAACCGCATGCAGGAGCGGCTGCGCCGTTTCATCGACGATCGCACCCAGATGGTCGCCGCGATGTCGCACGATTTGAAGACGCCGCTGACCCGGCTGCGCCTGCGCGCGGAGCTGATCCGCAATGAGGTGCAGCGGCGCAAGATGCTCACCGACATGGACGACATGACGGCCATGATCGAATCGACGCTGACCTTCGTGCGTGACGACGCCAAGCGAGAGACGCCCTTGCTGGTCGATTTGGGAGCGCTCGTCGAGTCGGTTTGCGAGAATGCGATGGACGCCGGAGGCTGCGTCGAGGTGACTGCGAAGCATGGGGTCAACCTCTCCTGCCGCCCGGTGGCCATCTCGCGTGCCGTCACCAACCTGATCGACAATGCCATCAAATATGGCGGCTGCGCGCGCGTCACGCTCGACGGCAGCGGCGATCGGGTGGTCGTCACGGTCGACGATGATGGTCCGGGCATTCCCGAAGACGAGCGCGAGAAGGTGTTCGCGCCGTTCTACCGGCTCGAAGGCTCGCGCAACCGCGATACCGGCGGCGTCGGCCTCGGTCTCGCCGTGGCCCGCACCGCCGCGCGCGAGCATGGCGGAGACATCACCCTCGGCACCGCCCAGAGCGGAGGATTGCGCGCCCGGCTGGAGCTGCCCGTATCCGCAGCATCGGCTTTGCCGGCGGAGATGTCGTCCGGCCAAGCGCCCGCTGTGACGGCCTACGCCTGAGGCCCCCGTCCCTTGCCTCCAGGAAATTTGTAACCGCGCGTATCCTGCCCTCGCAGTGCAACACTCTGCAACAGCACGGTCGTTTTCAGCGCTTTGCGGACATCAAGGCCAGGCGCCTCCCGGTTAAGATCACTGCCCAAACAGATTTGACGCGGGATGTTCGCGACCATCGACGATTTTGTTGGTCGCGAGCGTCGCGCAGTCGGGTCGGTATGTACTGAGGTCGGTGTTGAAGCCCGGGGTTGCGAGCTGCGTTCCGCAAGAAAAGCAGATCATACGACATCCGCCCCGTTCCGCGCCCATCATCAGGGCCCGGTTCATCAGCGCTTGTGTCTTGCTGATGGTTGCCGCGGCGTTCGACATCGCGACCGTTGTGCCGGCTCTCGCGCAGGGTTTCACCTACAATCCGCAAGCCTCCAGGCCACGGCCGCCGCGCGCGCCGCAAGACAACCAGATGCTGGTGCAGGCGACCGAGGTCGATTACGACTACAACAATTCGCGGGTCTCGGCGGTCGGCAACGTGCAGTTGTTCTACAA